>Ga0172367_10000015_pt1 | contig 264502 bp, 235 predicted proteins | sample Lak10m_FD_114542 | JGI IMG/M metagenome (GOLD analysis project Ga0172367, IMG submission 114542) | Freshwater microbial communities from Kabuno Bay, South-Kivu, Congo - kab_022012_10m | ecosystem: Environmental > Aquatic > Freshwater > Lake | place: Democratic Republic of the Congo... | reverse complement strand
GTCACTCAGTCACAACATATTCAGATTTTACAGGAGTTATAATGTCAATACATGAAAAAATAAAAAAACTATTGATAGTTGATGATGATATCGATCTACTTGAACAACATAAAATGCTTATGGAGTCCAAAGGATTTAAAGTGGTAACAGCAGAAAGCGGAAAACAAGGATATGATGTATTTCTGAATGAAAAACCAGATGCGGCAATCGTGGATTTGATCATGGAAGAGAGCGATTCAGGTTTTGTGCTTTGTCACAGAATTAAAAGGACTGAATACGGTAAAAAAATACCTGTTTTTATGCTGACTTCGGCAACTTATGAAACTGGTTTTAAGTTCAGTGCAGCCACAGATGAAGAAAAGGAATGGATCAAATGCGATGGAATAATAAATAAACCTGTCGTTGTTGAGGAATTGCTTCAGAAACTTGAGAATTTTTACTCTAAATAAAATGGATACAGAAAAAATCCCCAGAGTCCTTGTCGTTGATGATGAAAAAGGACTCAGGGTCGGAACCGGAAGACTGCTTGAAATGGAAGGATTCAGTGTAAAGACTGCTGAAAATGGAACCGAGGGTATCCTTCTGGGAACCAGGGAGGACTTTGATCTGGCCATCATTGATATGAAAATGCCGGATATTGATGGAATTGAGGTACTCCGAAAAATTCGAAAATCCAAACCAAACACTGTTTGTTTTATCGCTACCGCTTATGCAAGTTATGAAACAGCAATAGAAGCTACCCGTATTGGAGCATTTGGATATATTCCAAAGCCTTTTTCACCAGAGGAATTAATTCAGCAGCTAAATAAGGGATATTCTCAAAGGTTGTTATTACTTGAATCGGAGAAGCTTAAAAAAGAGAGAGAAGAAAATCTACTTGAACTTGCTGGAGAAAAGAGCAGATTAAATGCTATTATTAATGCAATAATCTCCGGTGTTATCGTTGTGAATAAAACAGGAGAAATTGTTTATTTCAACCATGCCGCAATAAAAAATCTTAATCTTGATGAATTGAACATCGGGGATCGGTATGAAGAAAAAATGCCTCAAAAGGTAAATGATCTGATTGAAGAAATTATTAGTTCTGAAATAAAAACTCAAAAATCATTAGCCATTCAAATCGAAATAATTAAGCCCAACGAACTTATAGCTGAGATAATTTGTACGCCTGTTTTGCATCCTGATGGATCATTTGCAGGTGTTGTTCTTGTGATTAGAAATATAACGGAAATGAAAAAAATTGAAATAATAAAATCACAATTTATTTCAATGGTTGCTCATGAACTTAAAACTCCGGTTGCAGCGGTTCAGGGCTTTCTAAACATTCTAATTGATGACCGCTTTAATATCGGCTATGAAAAGCAGAAGGAATATCTTTCACGCTCAGTTGTAAGGCTGTCCTCCCTATTAGATCTTGTCAATGATCTGCTCGATATTTCCCGAATGGAAACAAAAAGTAAAAAGCGGGAGATAGAAAAGCTTAATGTTCCTGAGATCATTGATAATTGTATAATTACATTAGAATTAGAGATAAAAAAGAAAAGCATCAGGATTATCAGAAATACACTTCAGCAGGAATGCAATCTTTTTGCAGACAGCAATGAAATTACCAGAGTCTTCACAAATCTGCTGAGCAATGCGATTAAATACAATAAGGACAAAGGCAGTATTTCAATTAATATTGAAGAGAACAAAAACTTCATTATTGCACGGATTGAAGACACAGGAATTGGTATGAAACCTGAAGAGAAGGATAAGTTATTTCAAGAATTTTTCAGGGCAAAGAATGAAAATACCAGAGGGATAAGCGGAACGGGTTTAGGTCTTACGATTGTTCGCCGAATAATAGAATCTTATCATGGGAAAATGGAAGTTGAAAGCACCTATGGTATTGGAACAGCGTTCACAATTTATTTACCAAAATCATATAAATAACGGAGAAAATAATGGCACTTATCGCAATTATTGATGACGACCCGGATATCATTGAAGCCAGCACATTGGTTTTACAGTCAAAAGGGTACGACACTGTTTCAGCCAGTAATCCAACTGATGGTTTTAAGAAAATCATGGAATTGCAGCCACAGTTGATAATTTTGGATGTAATGATGGAAGAACCCGACGATGGTTTCTTCCTTGCACAGAAACTGAGAAGGAATAAGATAACAACTCCTATTCTTATGTACACATCTGTGTCAAAGACAATCGGATTTGAATACGCTGCTGGTGAGATGGTTCCTGTTGACGATTTTGTTGAGAAACCGATATCGCCTGATGAACTATTAAACAAAGTTGAAAATCTTCTAAAGAAAAAATGAGGGTAAAATCATGTTGGTAATGGAAAAAAACCAATTAACAGAAGAGATTGAAGTCCTCATTAAAAAATATGGTAAGGAACGTTCATCTCTAATACCAATTCTGCAGGATATCCAGAAGCAGCATTCGTATATTTCAGACTATGCGCAGCAGGAAGTTGCCAGACTGCTTGATATTCATCCGGTGGAAGTGTTCAGCGTAATTTCTTTTTACGCTTTCCTTAATTCATCTCCCAAGGGCAGAAATATTGTGAGGTTATGTCAGACAATAACCTGTGACCTTGCAGGGAAGAAAAATGTTGCGAGTGCTATAGAGAGAGAACTCGGAATAAAATTCGGCCAGACGACCCCTGATAACAAAATAACTCTCGAATATGCAAATTGTTTGGGAATGTGTGATGTCGGACCGGCAATGATAGTTAATGACAGAGTCTATTATAAGTTAGATCCTGAAAAAGCAGTTTCCATAATTAATGAGATAAGGTAGGAGGGAAAAATGGAAGAAAAAAGAAAAGGCGCAGTTCTCTTTTCGGATTACGAAAGGGGATCTGCAATAAAAAAACTCCGTGACTTATCGAGAGAAGACATATTATTTGAGCTCAAGGAATCGAAGCTGAAAGGCAGAGGCGGAGCCGGATTCCCGACTTCAACTAAATGGATGCTTACTGCTGCAGCGAAATCAGATATCAAATATGTTGTCTGTAACGCAGATGAAGGTGAACCAGGAACCTTTAAGGACCGTGTATTACTTATGGAGTATCAGGCGCTTATTTTTGATGGAATGGTAATAGCAGGATATACAATTGGTGCAAAAAACGGAATCGTTTATCTGAGAGGTGAATATTCCTATTTACTTGATTCACTTGAAACATATCTGATGAAAATGAGGGAAGATAACCTTCTTGGAAAAAACATTGCTGGAAAAGAAGGATTCGATTTTGATATAAGCATCCGGCTTGGTTCAGGAGCATATGTATGCGGTGAAGAGACTGCATTGATCGAATCTCTGGAAGGGCACAGGGGAGAAGCAAGAAACAGACCGCCTTATCCGGTGAATACAGGATATCTTGGAAAACCCACTACGGTTAATAATGTCGAAACATTTGCTTCTGTCACTCACATTGTAATGAAAGGAGGCGAATGGTTCTGTAAACATGGAACGGATAAGTCAACCGGCTCAAAGCTATTTTCAATTTCAGGCGATTGTTCCAGACCGGGTGTATATGAACTTCCGTGGGGAACCACTATCAAGGAATTGCTTGATATCGCAGGTGCTGAAAACACAAAAGCCGTTCAGGTTGGCGGGGCTTCAGGAATATGTCTTCCAAAATCTCAGTTTGATCGGAAATTAGCATATGAGGATGCTGCAACAGGCGGCTCAATCATGATCTTCAATGAAGAAAGAGACATGATTCATATCATGAATAACTTTATGGAGTTTTTTGTTGAAGAAAGTTGCGGTCAATGCACTCCATGCAGGATCGGAAATGCAAAATTGCTGGAAGGAGTTAAAATGCTTGAATCTGGCGAATACACATTTAAGTATATCAATAAATTAAAGGAATTAGGACAAACAATGCAGGTGGCCTCCAAATGCGGATTGGGCCAGTCAAGTTCAAATGCGTTTCTGTCTATTCTTGAAAACTTGAAGGATGAGATTTTTAATGTCCGGAAGGGAGGAAATCATGGAAACTAAAGAAGCATCAAGGGCTCCTGTTAGCCAGAAAGCGCATATTATTGAAAACAAGGATTTCGAAGGAAAGATAGGCGGTACTGTTTCTATTGAAATTAACGAGAAAAAAGTACAAGTTCCGCTTGGGACGACAATCCTCGACGCATGTCGAAAAAACAATATCCATATCCCGACTCTTTGCCACCATGAGGATCTTTGCGTTGCAGGCGTTTGCAGGATTTGTGTAGTTGAAGTTGAAGGTATGAGAACACTTCAGGCTTCATGCGCTTTTCCGATTACCTCTCCGATAAAAATTAAAACCTCAACACCGATGGTTAGGAAAGCGAGAAGGCACATTATTGATCTTTTATTGAGTGAGCATTACGGAGAATGTTATTCATGTGTGAGGAACAATAATTGTGAACTTCAGAAACTCGCTGAGGAATACGGCGTTGACAGTTATACTTTCGGGCATGTCCAAAAATCGAAATATCCTGTAGATAATTCCAGTTTCTCTGTTATAAGGGATATTGATAAGTGTATTCTCTGCAAAAGATGCGTCCGCACTTGTATCGACCTACAGGAAGTAGGCGTGCTTGAAGCTGTTCACAGAGGACATGATACACGTATCAGCACATTTATGGAAAAAGATCTTGCTGATGTAGTTTGTATTAATTGTGGTCAATGTATTAATCGTTGCCCCACTGGCGCATTGCATGCTAATGATCCTTCAGATGAAATATGGGATGCTATTGATAATCCTAAAAAACACGTGGTAATACAGACGGCACCATCTCCCAGGGCGGCAATCGGCGAAGAATTTGGTTTAGGCGCCGGACACTCGATGACATACCAATTAAACAGCGCTCTAAGGAGAATCGGCTTCAATGCGGTTTTCGACACTAATTTCACCGCAGATCTCACGATCATCGAAGAAGGTACAGAACTTATTCTCAGACTCTATAAGGCAGTGGTTGAAAAAAATCCTCAGATAAAACTGCCACAATTTACATCTTGTTCACCTGGATGGGTAAAGTATCTTGAACATTTCTATCCAGAATATATTGATAATCTTAGCTCTGCTAAATCACCACAGCAAATGTTTGGATCTTTACTGAAGACTTTCTATGCACAGAAGAGAGGAATCAATCCGGAGGATATTGTTTCGGTTGCAGTAATGCCTTGTTCTGCAAAGAAATTCGAATGTAACAGACCAGAAATGACTGATTCCGGTTATAAAGACGTTGACTATGGATTAACTACTCGCGAATTGGCAAAAATGATAAAAGAAGCCGGGATTAATCTTCCGGAGATGCCGAAAGAACACTTTGATGATCCATTCGGTGATGCTTCAGGAGCAGGATTGATTTTTGGAGCGACAGGTGGAGTAATGGAAGCAGCGATAAGAACAATCGTGGAATTTGTTCTTGGAAAGAAAACAGAAGATGTTTTTGAAAAGGCGAATGTTCTGCCGGTTCGAGGATTTGAAGGCATAAAATATGTCGAGTTACCGTTAGGTACTGAAATGGGACCTGTGCCTGAAATAATCAAGCATCTCGTTCCAAACTGGGATTGGTTGAAGGGTGTGACACTGAAAGTCGCTGTTGCACATGGAACTGCCAATGCCAAGAAAATAATGGAAGACATTAAAGCTGGTGGAAAATTCTCAGAATGTCATTTCATTGAATTTATGGCCTGTCCAGGTGGGTGTATTGGTGGAGGCGGGCAACCAATACCAACAAGCCCTGAGATACGCAAAAAACGTGCTGAAGCTATTTATGCAGAAGATGAATCACTCGAACTAAGGAAATCGCACGAAAATCCAAATGTGGTCAGAATTTACGAGGAATACCTTACTGATGGACCGTGTGGTCACATTTCGCATAAACTTCTTCATACACACTATAAACCAAGAGGCAGATATATCGCTTAATTCTTTGCTTTGCGGCTGCCTCGAAAGAGACAGCCGCAGGTGTTAACTTATTTAAAAGAAGGTTTTTTTTTTTGATTATTCGAAGAGGATCCTACAAGGCTTAATTCTATTTTTAATTTTCCGGCTGCATTCTTACCAATAATCTCATTCCTGATCCCAAAATCTACGAGCCTGATTATTAGGCTTGCTCTGATTCCAAGTAAATTTCCAGTTTCGATACTCCGGGTGAATTCATTTTCCTGAATATATGTTGCAGAAAAGTCGGCAGTCACTTCACGAGTTACGCCTCTGAGAGTAAGTTTTCCTATAGCTATCCCCGATATTTTCTGTTTGTTCTCCCTTTTAACATCTGTGAGTCCTTTGATGGTAAAATTAATTTCCGGAAATTTTTTAGCCCAAAGCCAGGAAGAATTAAAAATTAAATTATCGGTAATATCAGAGCCTGTTTCAATAGATTTTACATCAAGTGAAAGTTTCCCTTTAAGTGAATTTGCAGGATTGTCAGGATCAAAGCTTACTTTTCCATGGATTCCTCCTGCAGAACCCTGAATTAGCTCGATTGGCGTTTTTACAGTGACAGTCGCCTGGTTCCTTCCGTTTTTACGGTTGAATTCGAATGTTTGCAATTTCCCTTTTCCGGTATTATTTATAACCTGTCCAAATAGACAAGAAGTCAGGGAAAAGCTAAGAATAAGAATCGAATTAATAATTTTCATAGCATTTTGATGATAGTATCTTTGAAACTTTTAATATAATTGACTGATAATTCGTAATAGAATTGAAAATAATCAATATTATGTGGAAGATTAATAAATATCAACCAGTCTTCTTGTTTATATTTACGTTTGTAATACTAAAAAATTCGTAGTTATTAATGAAAATATTTTTTACATTTTTCCTTATGTTAAGTTCAATCCTTATCAGTCAGGAAAAAATAGTTTTAGGGTATTATTACGCTGCAGCGCAATACTATCCTCAGAATAGTATAGATTTTAGCAAAATCACTCATATTGCGCATTGTTTTGTTTACCCGGATTCCTCGGGCGAATTGCACAGTGAACCAGGCTTCCAATATCCGGAATTAATTTCTGCCACTCATCAGAATAATAAAAAAATTATTCTTGCTGTCGGAGGTTACGGATACTCAAATGCTTTCGGATATCTTTGCTCAGATCAGTTAAAAAGGGCACAACTCGTTGATGACCTGGTTACTTACTGCGCCAACAATGGTTACGATGGTATTGACATAGATTGGGAATTTCCTAAACAGGCTGACCGTGAAAATTACGTTGCTTTTATTAGTGAGCTTAGAAGCAGGCTTATCCAGGCAGGAAAGAATATTCTCAGTATTGCTGTCCCTTCCTACGACTGGGAGAACGGATATAATATTTCTGAACTGAAAAATTATGTTGATTGGTTTGGGATTATGGCTTACGATTTTTATGGACCTTGGGAAAGTAAAGCCGGACATAATTCACCGCTCTATACTAATAACAATCAGAGTTTTTCGGTGCAGAACAGTGTTATGATTCATCAGAATAATGGTATGCCCGCAAGTAAAATTGTTCTCGGTGTCCCTTTTTATGGATACAAATACAAATCCCCGGATTTATATATGCCACATTCCGGAGCATCAACTGTAACATATGTTCAGGCGAAAAACTATAAATCTCAAGGTTGGAGTTATTATTGGGATAATGTTTCCAAAGCACCATACCTCATCGATCCATTGCAGGAATTTGTTGTTTCTTATGAGGATACGCTGTCTCTGAAAACCAAAATGGGATTTATATCGGAAAGAAATTTCAAAGGTGTGATGATTTGGAGTCTTGGTCTTGATTACGAGATGAACAAAACAGCATTACTTGACATTACTGAAAAATATTATTTAAACCCTCCAACTTTACCGCCCCGCTATCCTGAGCTTATTTCACCAATTGACGGGGCAACTGAGCTATCAACAGATTTCATTTGTCAGTGGTCGGAAACGGACTCGACTCTTTATTATCATCTGGAACTTGATGACGATCCCTCCTTCCAGAATCCTGTATTAGATGAAAGCTCACTGAACCTGAGTTCTTTCTTTTTAAATGACCTTAGCCCAGGTCATAAATATTACTGGAGAGTACGAAGTCTAAACATAAAAGGTGCAAGTCTGTGGTCTGATATCTGGTCTTTCCAGGTCACAGAAGATATAACAAAAAATAAAGATTGGTCAGCTAAAATACATAGCGGAATAGGAATCTGGGCTTATCCGAATCCGTTTAATAGTCAGGTAAGGGTGAAGTTTAGTGTACCTATTGCTTCTGAGGTGAAAATAACATTATTTGATATGACCGGACGATCCCTATATAAATTAAGGGATGCTCAATATCAGCCGGGAAATTATTCTTTCAATGTGGATTTTAATTCTTTTAGCTCTTCTCTACCCAGTGGTATCTATTTTTTGCAATTATTAACAAATCAATATAACCGCGCTGTTAAATTGATGTATCTTAAATAATAATTGGAATGGGATTCCTCATCATTTTTATAATCAGCGAGGATGTGTTTCCATAAAAATCGGCAATTGAATTATCTCCATTACTATTTAATTTGACAAATTCCTATTATTATCCGGATGAATATATTAAATATTAATTGTTGATGAGAGCTGGTTTTATTAATTGGGATATTATTTATATTGTTAGGCATTGCATTATAATATTAGAGAGGTGTGGCGATGAAACATTTTGTAAAATTAGTTTTATGCTTTGTTATTTTTAGCGACTTGTCCTTTTCACAAGTAATAATGCAGGAGGATTTTAACTACCCCGCAGGTGATACTCTAAACGATCATGGCTGGTTTGCCCATTCAGGTGTGGGACTGAATACTATACTTGTAGAAGATGGAAGTCTAGAATTTTCAGGGTACATTGGTTCTGGAATTGGAAATAAGGTTAAAGTGATTGGAGGCAGCGGATCCAGGGAAGACGTATCCAAAACATTTACGACTGATTCTGTTCAGAATATTTATGTTTCTTTGTTATTCAAGGTAAATGCCGCCACGGCTAATGCTGATTATTTCTTCCACCTTCGTGACGAATTACCAAGCAGTACGATGTACCGCAGTCGTATTTTCGTCCAGGATGATGGTTCAGGTTTAAAATTCAAAGTGGGCTTAAGTAAAGCTTCTTCTTCGATTATCGAATATTATCCAACAGCAATATCATATGGCTCCACAGTCCTTGCTATTCTAAAATACACTTATACTCAGGGAGCAAGCAACGATATTGTCCAACTCTGGATTAATCCTGCTCTTCCGGGCTCAGAACCGCCGGCAGATGTCACTGCTTCTGATGTAAATTCGGATATTATTGTTGGCGCTGTCGCGCTTAGGCAAGGTGCACAGGCTTATAATGTACTTGTCGATGGATTAAGAGTAGCGTATCAGTGGAATGATCTGCCATTGCCGGTTGAACTCATCTCCTTTAATTGCAAACCCACAGGTACTAATATATTTCTTTCCTGGGTAACTGCGACCGAAACAAATAATAGTGGATTTTATATTGAAAGAATGAAATCTGGAAATGAATATACTCCAATAGCCTTTATTGAGGGAAGAGGAACTTTCTCTGAGAGCAGCAGCTATTCTTATCTAGATATTGCTCCTGATAACGGGACGTATTTTTACAGGCTAAAACAAATCGACTTTGACGGCAGTTATTCATATTCTCAAGAGGTTAAAGCGATAGTGAATAATCTCAATGAATTTTCACTCTCACAGAATTTCCCAAACCCATTCAATCCAACAACAAGAATCGATTATTATATTGATATGAGATCACTTGTCAGCCTTAAAATATTTGATTTGCTCGGAAACCAGGTTGCATATTTAATAGATGAAATACTTGAACCGGGGAATTACTCCGTAACTTTTAATGCTTCAGGATTCTCTTCCGGGGTCTATTTTTATCGTCTGGAAAATGAGTTACAGTCCATAACAAAAAAGTTTACTATTATGAAGTAACTTTCAAGAAAATATTAGGATTCATGCAGGCTGTTCAATAAGGGCAGCCTTTTTTTTGAAAAAGAAACAACATTAAATCTACTCAGTAAAAGCCTTAAAGATAATGACATATCAAATCGACCTTAAAACGATTTAGAATTAAGAGTCTATCCAAAAATTTAATATTTTACTAATTGAATAATAAATCAGTTATCAATTGAAAAAAAATCAAATCAAAGTTTTCCTTCTAAATGCTTCTGTTCGAGATGAAAAAGGAATAATGGAAATTTCCATTTATGGGACTGATTCAAATTCTCAACCCATAAAGATATTAATTAGTAATCATAGTCCGATATTTTTCATAAAGCGAAATGAAGTGATTCCGGAGTATATTTCTTTTCACCGAAGACGCCGTCTCGAATTATGCAATCCGGAAGGTGAATACATTGATGGATTATATTTCAAAGGATATCAGGAATTAAGAAACGCAAGTAAAAAGTTGCGTTCAGCAGGTATTCGGGTTTTTGAAACAGACATTGATCCAGTTAACCGATATTTGATGGAGAGATTTATTCATTCTTCTGCTATAATTGAAGGTGAATACAGATCAGATGGAAGAATGTTATGCTTTGAAAATCCAGCTATAAAGCCAACTGATTTTATACCTGATCTTAAAATTTTTTCATTTGACCTCGAAACTGATATCAGTAATGGCGAAATTGTTTCATTTTCATTTCAGACGATTCATAAAAATTCGTCCATACAGGGGACTTATCTTATTACTGAAGAGGAAAGTGGAAATAATAGCTATATCCGCTGTAGAAATGAAAAAGAATTAATCCAGCAGTTAATAAATGAGATTACCCTTCAGGACCCGGATATCATTACCGGCTGGAATATTTTTGGATTTGATCTGAAAATACTCATCAGCAGAGCAAAGTTAAATAGAATACAACTTACGATAGGCCGGGATTATGGGCTACTCTATTATAGAGTCACAACCAGAGGCTCTGACTATTATTCATTGCAGGGGAGAATTTTACTTGACGGAATTAAAGCCGTCCGTTCCGGTTTTTTTAATTTTGACGATTATTCTCTTGAAACAGTCTCCACGTTTCTGTTAGGAGAAGGCAAAAAAATAGATCCTTCAAAGAATAAGCTCTCTGAATTAAAGAGGATGAGATTTACGGCTCCTGATGAATTTGCTGAATATAACTTGCAGGATGCAATATTGGTCAATAGAATTCTGCAGAAATCCAGGATAATTGATCAGTTTATCGCACGTGCAAAAATATCGGGATTATTTATCGAAAACTTATCGTCGATGACAGATGCTTTTGATTTTATTTTTCTTCCAAGATTGCACAGGAAGGGATTTGTCTGGATTGATAAAGCTGACGTGATCGCTGGTTCCCACGCTGCCGGAGGCTATGTCTTCGAGCCATTACCAGGAATTTACAAGGATGTAAGTGTACTCGATTTTAAGAGCCTTTATCCAAGTATTATCAGAACTTTCAAGATTGATCCATATTCAAGATTTATGCATAATGTTTCCGAAATAAAAACTCCTAACGGAATTACATTTTCAAAACAGGAACATATTTTACCAGATTATCTTGAATATCTTTTTGAACAGAGGACTGAGGCAAAGAGAAATAAGGATGATCAATTATCTCATGCAGTAAAAATCCTGATGAATAGTTTTTATGGTGTAATGGGTTCATATGGTTGCCGGTTTTATAACCCTGATCTTCCAAATGCAATCACAGGAACCGGACAATGGATTCTTCTGGAAAGCCGAATTTTCCTAATGAGTAAAGGGTTTGAAGTGATTTATGGCGACACTGACTCGTTATTTATCACTGGCAATCAAAATAATAGCAGGAGTACTGCGATTGCTGATGTTCTAAATGATTATTGGACAGAAAGAATCCGAAAGGAATTTGATTTGGTTTCATATCTTGAAATAGAATATGAAAAATTTTACGATAAATTTGTCCTTGCTCCCAGTAGAAGTGGTGAGACCGGAGCAAAAAAACGTTATGCCGGTTTAGTGATGAGTGGAGATGAGCCATCTCTTGAATTCACCGGGATGGAGTTTGTACGATCTGACTGGACTGAACTTTCCCAGATATTCCAGGAAGGTCTCTATTTAAGAATACTTACTGAACGACCTTTTGAGGAATGGATAAGGGAATTTGTTCAAAAACTGTTTAATTCTGAATTAGACCACCTGCTCATTTACAAAAAAAGATTAAGGAAAAAGACAGAAAAATATGATAAAACCACTCCGCCTCATGTTAAAGCAGCACGGCTCATAGGAATTGAAAGTGGAACAGTAAGATACAGGATGACGACCAAGGGTCCTGAACCTCCGGGTTTTTCAAATTCAGCTTATGATTATGCGCATTACCTGGAAAAACAAATTAAACCAGTTGCGCAGGGGATACTAAGTCTTGTGGGAAAAAATATTGATAATATCATATCAAAATCAGGAGAAATATTATTAATATAAAACGGGACCGGAATGGTTACCGGCCCGTACATAATTATTAATAATCACTCGTCATAATAAAGAGGGGTTTCGATTCAAAGCGCTTGTATTCAGGGCGTAATCTTTCAATATTATAGTATTTGGATATATCTACAACCTTTTTTGTACTTGTTACAACCTCGAGGGGTGCACTTGAATAACTTCCATTTCTCAGGGTAATCAATCTGCCGAAAGAACCTTCCATGATAAGGTCGAGTGCGATATTCCCGAAAGCCATTGGAACAATAGAATCGATGGCATCAGGATCACCACAACGAACGAGGTAGCCTAATCTTTGATTTATAACATTAATGATTTTATTATCGTTGTATTTGGGGGATAATTCTTTTAGTTTCAAGGAGACACGGTCGCCAATTCCACCTAATTTTTTATGCCCGAACATATCAGCTTCCTGACTCTCAAAAACCATATCACCGTCAGTGAACATTGCACCTTCAGAAACCAGAACAACAGAATACCGGCTCGGGTTGGATTTCCTGTCATAAAGCATAAGTTCAGTTAATCTATCAATGTCGAACTTATGTTCGGGAATGACGCAACGGTTAGCTGCTCCAGCCATAGTCGGTAGTAATGCACTATAACCGGCATATCTACCAAAAACTTCAATAACAAGGAATCTTTCGTGCGATCCTGCGGATGTTCTCAGGCTATGTGTAAGTTCAATTGTACGTGTTACACAAGTTGAAAATCCAATGCAATAATCTGTGCCCGGAACGTCATTATCCATAGTTTTCGGAATTGCAACAACTTTTACTCCTTGTTTATGTAAATGAACTCCATAACTTAAAGTATCGTCACCTCCAATAGGAATAAGGTATTGTATTCCTAACCATTCCAGGTTCTTCAACACTTCAGGTGTCAGATCATTTATCTCCTGATTATATGTATTTTTCAGATGCTCAGGTACGGCGGCTTTAGGAACATGGCTAGGTCTGGTCCTCGAAGAATGAAGAAAAGTCCCGCCAGTCCTGCCAGCCTTATTTACAACTTCTTCAGTTAGGATCAGGTAATTATCTTTATTATCATACTTTTTATCTCTGACCAGTTCAATCAATCCTGCCCAACCACGTCTTAATCCAATCACAGAATAACCCTCGCGCAATGCTCTGATAGTCACAGCTCTTATCGCCGGATTTAATCCAGGCACATCACCGCCTCCGGTTAAAATACCAATAACACCCTTCTTTGAATCAATGATACCCATAAATATGCTCCGTTAAAAAAAATATTATTAACCTGCAAAAATAACCCTAATTTGCGTAATCTTCAAATAATAAATTCCGTACTCCACGACAACATGACTAATAATATAAGGGGAATTTCATCGTGTAACTAAATTTATAAGATAAATCGCAACTCAGTAATTATGACCTGATTATTACAACAGAATCTTTTGCTACTGGCAATAATTCTATGAAAATAAAATATTATTAAACAAAAAGTTAGACATTGAACGTACCTAAAAAATATTTCACCTCTCTGTTCAGTAAATAATTATTATTTAATTGTTATTTTTAGTATTCAAAAACACCTTAGTAATGAGCAAAACTATTGAAAAAGGTTTAACCAGCGTATTAATCGGTATCGGTGCAAGTCTCATTTTAGCAGCAATCAAAATACTTACCGGTCTTGCTGGGAATTCTTTTGCCCTTGTGGCTGACGGGATTGAATCCCTCTCCGATGTAATGTCTTCTTTGATTGTATTCGGCGGTCTAAAAATATCACAGAAACCCGCCGATTGGAATCACCCATACGGACATGGTAAAGCAGAACCTATTGCAGCAGCAGCGGTTTCTATTGGTATGGTATTTGCTGCCATGATCATTATATATCAAAGCCTCCATGAAATAATTACTCCACACCATGCACCTGCTTCATTTACTATTGTTGTCCTGATTTTGGTAATAATTACAAAAGAAATATTATTTAAAAGATTAATTAAAACCGGTAATGAAATCGGGAGCATTGCTATTAAAAATGATGCCTGGCATCATAGGAGTGATGCGATCACTTCGGCTGCGGCAGCTATTGGGATTTCAATAGCTCTTATCGGGGGACCGGGATACGAGAGTGCTGATGATTGGGCTGCACTCTTTGCAAGTTCAGTCATTATCTTTAATGCAATCAAACTTTTCAGACCTGCAATGATGGAATTAATGGACCATCTGCCGGATGAAGATATCATTAATCAGGCGCAGGAATATGCGAAAACTGTTCCAGGAGTGGTTGCACTCGATAAATGCAGGATAAGAAAAGCCGGATTTGATTATTATGGCGAACTTGACGTTATTGTCAATGGGAGTATCTCTGTTTCCGAAGGTCATATTCTTGCACACAGAGTCAAAAACGAAATATTGTCTTCGAATCTTGGATTTAAGGATATAATTATACATATTGAACCAGATGACGATGAACATCTTTCCAGAGCAGGAATTATTAAAACTGAGAATTCTAATCAAAATGCTTAATTTTGGACAAAGTCTCGATATTCTGTAAAAAGCTATAGAAAAATGAAAAAAACTACAAAAATCATTCTACTCCTTCTATTAGTGCTAATTACTTTCTTTCTGATTCTTTATTTCTCTCAAAGGCACCAGAATACCGCATCTGTAAATCCTGTAAGTTTAAAGGATTTAAATGGACTTGAGATTCCGGAAAGTCCATTTAATGAGCAAATAATAGTTCATGATTACTATACCATACAATATTCGGAGGAAAATGAGCAGGCGAGATGGGTCGCATACTCGTTAACGGCAGATAATGTTTTAATAAATCTTAAAAGAGATGGTAATTTCATCTCTGATCCAAAAGTTACAACAGGATCGGCATTGAAAAGTGACTACACAAGGTCAGGATATGACAGGGGACATTTAGCCCCATCGGCAGATTTCAATTTTTCGATTGAGGCTATGCATCAGACTTATTATATGAGTAATATTTCGCCTCAAAGTCCAGCTCTCAACCGGGGAATATGGAAAGATCTGGAAAGTGAAATTCGTCAGCTCGCTATCGAACATAAGAAATTGTATGTGGTTACAGGGCCTATATTTCACGATAATCCAAAAAAAATTGGTAAGAGTGGAGTATCAGTGCCGGATAGATTCTTTAAAACAGTAATTGATATTGAGGGCGATTCCTTCCATTCGGCAGCATTTTTAATCCCACAGGATTATCAGGACAAAAATCTTAATAATTATATCATCTCAATCGATTCGTTAGAAAAAGTATCAAAACTTGACTTTTTCAGTCAATTGCCTGACAGCATTGAAAATTATCTTGAGAGAGCATCTAATTTTTTAATCAAGTGATAACCCACAAAACCATGTCCCTCGTTACAAACTTTCATTCAAAAAAATTATATAAACTCTAATTAAGATAATAATTAGTAAATATTAACATCAACTTATAAGGATTAATAAAATGCGGGCCATTTAGCCTGAAGAACAGTTGATTGAATTAAGGATGTCTTTTCTTAAGTCTGATCAATTATTGAGCAAGTATTTAGCGTGAAAATTCATGGGAGATAAATTTTGTTATTGTTTTTGCAATGGGAACAAAGGGCAGATTTTTTCACCTGCCCCATATAATTATTTATTTGAAGTAATATTATTTAACCAAAATCATCTTGATTGTCTTTGAATGTCCTTCGAAATATCTTGCATTAAGGAAATAGACTCCCGAAGGTAATCCCTCAGCTTCAAAACGAAATTCATAATGACCGGCAGGAAAGGTATCATTGGCAAGTGTGCTGACCTTTTCTCCTGTAACGTTATAAACTTCAATGAGTAATTTACTCTCAATCGGAACATGTATGCTGAATTTTGTCTCAGGGTTAAAAGGATTAGGATAGTTTTGAGATATATAAAATTCCTGTGGATTCTCCTTATCCGAAGATATGTCTGAAGTCCCACCAGTAAGATAATCGAGTATTTTATTCATCAAACTGATTCGGGAATTTTCATTATAAACAGTTTCGAATGGAAATGCGAAGTGGACCAGAGCTCCCGGAGCAGTTCCGCCCGGAAATATGCCCTTATAGGTTACTCCCGCACCATTGCTGCTTGTAGGCGCATTTTTGTAAAGCAATGCTATACTGCTTCCACCTGAAGTTGTAATTGCATCAGGCCAGAGAACATTAAATGACCCATGGGTTCCGTTATCAAAATTAAAATCGGGAATACCAGCAAATAATTCACCGTTGACAGGTGTGACTGTATAATATGTTGATGATGTATTTCCGGGAGCATCAGCAACGTATTTTGCTTTGAGATAATTATGATAAAAGTCTTTGTCAGCTTGTGTCGGATGTCCGGATTTTCCTTCGAGATCCCATCCGATTTCAGCGCCAGATACAAAAAGTTTACCCCCTCCTTTAAGGAAACTGGTCACCATTGCCTGTTCAGTCGGGTTGAAAGTATCATCTGCTGTACTTTCATCTCCCAGAATCCAGATCACGATCTCATAATCATTCAGATCCAACCTTGCTCCATAAACTGATTCATTCATAGTATAATCAAATGAGTAACCATTAAGTGCCAAAGGATTGGCATATTCAAGAATGTAGTTAAATCTCGTGTTAGTTCCGCGGTCAAACCCATTAACTACAAGCACTTTCTGGGGGTTTGAGGAGGGTACTCCAGCAAAAAGTTTATTTGAAAGCGATGAATAGCCTCTTTCATTAAATGCACGGGCTTTGAAATAATAAACCTGCCCCGCAGTTAAACCAGTGATAGTAATAATATTTTCAGACGAGGAAACTGAATCTGTGAACTGTACTCCGTCAGTGCTTATCAGAACAGTGTATCCGGTGGCATAAGCTGTTGTATCACACCATACTGTGAGTGTGGAGTCGTCAACACCTTTTACGCCAACCATATAAGGCGATTGCGGTGCAGGTGACGATATTAACACAGTGTCAGTAATCGCTGTATTTGAGGCGAAAGACTCATTCCAGTATCTGTTAATAGTTGTTGCAAAATAACGATATTGACCATTAAAATTATAAGCATCCTGAAACTGATCATCAACACTATGAGCTGTAGCAGTCAGGATCAGATTAATTAATTGATCATCATTAGTGTCAAGAATATTATCCTCTGACCTGTAAAGTGCATACCAATATTTTTGATTGGCTGAAGCAGGAGGAGTAACATAAATTCTGTAGTGTAATGAATCCATTTTTGTCAAAGAAATAGTTGGAGGTTCCTGAATTTCTGCCTGAACAATCGGTCTGATTTTAGTCTTTCTATTAAAGAAAAGTGATTTCGCTTCATTCCAGTAATTGTGTGTAACCCATGAACCATAACTGAAAAACTGATATCCGTCCGTCCAGGAAATCTGTCGGGTTGCCTCAACAATCTCTTTATGCTTGTACCATACATTGTTCTCATGAAGTATATAGGAGCCAGGTCCGATAGAATATAATCTGCCAGCATCAATGCCAGGTTGAATATATGGTTTCCAATCACTATTGAGATTATTTACGAATCCCGAACCAGTCGTCCAATGATAATGCATTGGAGTGAGCTGGTCAAGATATCCTTCAGAAAACCACTTTGCGGCATCTTGAAAAACGACATAGTAGCCATTCCATCCATTTACACCGCCTTCACGGTGTTTACCGAGAGCCGCAGCAGATAATCTAACCCAGGGTTTTACTGCCTGGATGGAATCATGAAGCATTTTTACAAATTTATTGACTCCATCACGACGCCAGTCATCCCAATTAGAAAAACCTGCCGGCACACCTCCTGACGCCGGATGGTCAACATCGAAAATGTATCTTTTGTAGCCGGAAGGGCTCTTACCCATCTCTTCTTTTTGGTTAATGAATTGCCCGTCTAAGAGGATATCCTGTTGAGGTGCAGGTATTGGTCTTGCCATGTCATCTTCATCATATTCATTCCAGCGGATAAAATCCAGATGAATCCCATCGACATCATAGTTATTGACAATTTCCATCGCCACTTGCACAGTATATTCTCTGACTGCATCCAGACCAGGAGAGGCGCATCTGTATGAAGTCATATATTGCCCGTCCTCATTTGTACAAACCCATTCCGGGTGATTGGCTGCCGGAGTGCCAGGTACTGTGGAAGAAATATGGAAGCAATTAACCCATGCATGCAATTCCATTCCTCTTTTGTGTGCCTCTTGAATGGCATAAGCGAGAGGATCATAACCAGGATAAGATCCACCTGCATAAGAACCCCATGGCTCGAACGAGGAAGCATAATAAGCCGTACCACTTTGTCGGGCCTGCCATAATACTGCATTCATATTCGCTGCCTGATGGTCATCGAGTATTTGTTTAACTTTTGCTTTGTTTTGCTCGACCGTCCAATTTGGATTTATATGTTCCCAGGTAATAACCCAGGTTGACCTGAATTCTTCATTCTGGGCGATCAGTCTGAGTGACGATATTGATAGAGCGAGTATTAAAATAATATAACGCAATTTTACTCCAAAGATTAATTAATTAAATATAATGATTTCAGGAATTTAAAATGTTGATCAAAATCGGAAAATGGACTAATGATTTATGGTTTCCCATAGAATGAGTAATCTCTGGAACTGCAAAATATTAATGAAAATTGAGTTGTTCGTTTATTTCTCTTGACATTGTATTCAAATATTCTTTAGGTTTGTGCCATGAATTTGATTACAACTAAAATATCGACAATTTTTCAGAACTGGTGGTGGCAGGGAGGACATACTGTGGCCATTTAGTGATAATTAAATATTTAAAGTTTAAAACCCTTCTTGGTGGATCACTAAGAAGGGTTTTTTCGTTTAAGGGATGTTTTCATGAGAAAAGAAGAATTTTTAGAATATTCAAAACTGTTTAACCTGATTCCAGTATATAGAAGGTTGACTGCCGATTTTCTTACTCCGGTAAGTGCTTTCCTGAAATTACGGCAGAAAGGCACATTTTCCATTTTACTCGAATCAGTTGAAAGTATTGGAAGGCTTGCAAGATATTCAATTATCGCTTCGCGACCTCAAAAAATAATAAAACGTCAGGACCAGGAAACCTATATTATCGAAAGTGGTCACGTGGAACGAACGGAAATGGATGTGTTTCAGACATTGAAAAAAATCCTCACCGGGATAAAAACTCCAACAATCGAAGGTTTTCCTGATTTTGCGGGCGGGATGATTGGCTACATTGGGTTTGAAACTGTTGCGGATATCGAGCCTGACGCCGGATTCCGGTTTAAACAATCAGTAGATTTTCCACTTGCTGTAATTGGTCAATTTAATGATCTCGTTGTATTTGATCACTTTAAACATCAGACCCTGATTATAAGTATGGCAAAAATCGAAGCTGATGCAGAATTAACGGACATATATGACAATTCAGTAAAGAGAATTAAAGATATTGTATCTCAATTGAGTACAGAGATCAGGTTCAAGTCAGATTTTCAAATAGCAGGTGATCCTCCGGGATTAGAGAATTCTGAGGATTTCAAATTGCTCGTTAAAAAAGCAAAAAAGCACATCTTCGAGGGAGACGTCTTCCAACTTGTTCTCTCAAAGAGATTCTCACGTGAATACACCGGGGATGAGTTCAGCGTCTATCGTGCGCTTAGGATAATCAATCCTTCTCCGTATATGTATTATATGGAATTTGGGGATGGAAGAAGTGTTATTGGCACATCGCCTGAAGATCTTGTTAAGGTAAAGGGAAATACAGTCCAGATTTTGCCAATTGCAGGAACAAGAAGAAGGGGATCCGACGCTGATGAAGACAAAAAAATGGAAGAGCAATTACTGAGTGATCCCAAAGAAATCGCAGAACACATGATGCTTGTTGATCTTGCACGAAATGACCTTGGAAGAATCTGCAAATATGGGAGCATTAAAGTTGAAGAATTAATGAGAGTGCACAGATTTACTTATTTAATGCACCTTGTTTCAAGAGTATCCGGTAATTTGGATACTAATTCTGATTCGATTGATGCACTTAAATCTGCGTTTCCTGCCGGGACTGTAACAGGTGCCCCGAAAATTAAAGCAATAGATCTGATTTCAAAATATGAAGATGAACCTCGATCTGTATATGCTGGCGCAGTCGGATATATTGATTTTAATGGAAACCTCGATATGTGTATTGCTATCAGGACATTATTTTGCAGTGGGAATAGGATTATCTGGCAGGCTGGTGCCGGTATCGTTGCCGATAGCAATCCGGATAATGAACTGAAAGAGATATTAAATAAATCTGAGAGTATGGTGAGGGCGATTAAATATGCGGAGGTTATTGATGAAAATATTGATTATTGATAACTACGATTCCTTCACATACAATCTTGTTCAGATTCTTGGATCGCTTGCAGCAGAAGTCCTGGTTTTTAGGAACGATTCAATTTCCTTGAAGAAATTATCTGAACTGGAACCTGATGGAATTGTAATTTCTCCCGGGCCTGGCAGACCTTCTGACACGGGGATTTGCAGAGATGCCATAATTCAGTTTGGTGATAGGATGCCCATTTTGGGCGTATGTCTCGGTCATCAGCTAATAGGCGAAATATTCGGAGGAGAAGTTGTGTATGCTCCCAGTTTGGTGCATGGGAAAACTTCAGAAATATCACATATTGGACGAGGAATATTTGCTGACATCCCACAAAAATTCAAAGCCGCAAGATATCATTCTCTTATGGTAACCAAAACCTCCTTCCCGATAGAATTATTAATTACCGCGACCACAGAGGATGGAGTGATAATGGGTTTAAAACACCGCTCTCGTCATATTTATGGAATTCAGTTCCATCCGGAATCAATAATGACTGAGTTTGGAGATACTTTGCTAAAAAACTGGACAGATTTATGCTCACTGAATACATTAAAATAGTTCTTAATAAAAAAAATCTTTCATTGGAAGAATCAAAAGAAGCCATGCGAATTCTGATGTCAGGAAATGCAGATAATATCTCGATCAGTGCTTTTCTGACAGCCTTGAAGATGAAAGGCGAACAACCCGAAGAATTAGCCGGATTTATAAGTGTTATAAGGGAAAATTCAATGAGATTGAATAGGGAATTTCCGGAGGCGATTGATGTTTGCGGGACAGGTGGCGATGATTCCGGTTCATTCAATATTTCAACTGCAACTTCATTTGTTGTGGCTGGTGCCGGAGTTCGGGTTGCCAAGCACGGGAACCGATCAATCTCCAGTAAAACAGGCAGTGCTGATGTCCTTACAGAATTGGGAGTGAATATTCATATGGATATTGAAACTTCTCAGAAGGCTCTCGAAGAAATCGGCATAACATTTCTTTTTGCACCTGATTATCATCCGGCAATGAGGCATGTTGCTGAAGTAAGAAGAACCCTTGCTGTAAAAACAGTCTTTAATCTTTTAGGACCATTGGCAAATCCTGCTGGAGTGAAAAAACAAATCATTGGAACATATAGCAATGAATCAATGAAAACCATGTTTAATAGTCTGAGTTTTCTTGACAATGAGAGAGTGTCTGTAATTTGCAGCGAGGGACGATACGATGAAATAACGCTTACAGGTAAAACAAAAATAATGGAATATGATGCGAATCAATCAAGGGAATACACCCTCCATCCGAAGGATTTTGGATTTGATAAAATCGACCCTTCAAAAATAAAAGGCGGCGATTCAAAAACAAATGCAAAAATTATACTTGATATTCTGGAAGGAAATATTAAGAGTGAGACTTATCAGGTAGTTATTGCAAATGCAGCACTTGCATTATATACGGAAAATGGGAGATCAGATTTGAAATATTATGTTAGGGCGGCTGAAGAATCAGTCCGAAGTGGTCAGGCTCTCCAAAAACTTAATGAACTGATAGAATTAGGTATATCAAAATGAGTTTCATATCAGATATCCTTGAAGTAAAGCAGAATGAGATAAATCGTATCCAAAAAAGATTTACGAAAAATGATTTCGAATCGTTTGGATATTTTAATAAAGTTACCAAAGATATCAGAAGCGTTCTAAACCCTGGATCATTTGGAATTATTGCTGAGATAAAAAAAGCCAGCCCCTCAAAAGGAATACTAATAAAAGATTTTGATCACCGGGCTATATATAACAACTACAGGACCAATGGTGCAGATGCGGTTTCCGTTTTGACCGAAACACATTTTTTCCATGGTGATATTCAATACCTTGAGGATCTGGCACAAATTTCGGATATCCCTCTGCTCAGGAAGGATTTTATAATTGATGAGTTGCAGATTTTCCAAACAAAAGCAATTGGAGCTGACATCATTCTGCTGATATGCGAAATACTTTCAAAACAACAGATTACTGATTTTACTGATATTTCAGTGGGAATAGGTTTGAAGGTTCTTCTCGAATTTCATTCAGAAAAAGAAATGGAAAAAATTAATTTTGACAGAAACAAACTTATTGGAATAAATAGCAGGGATCTTTTTACTTTTGAGGAAGACCTCGGAAAAAGTATAAAAATATCAGAAAAATTACCTGAAAGTATCTTTCGTATAGCTGAGAGTGGATTGAGAGAAAAAAAGGATTTTATCAGAGTAAAACAAGCTGGATTTGGTGCTTTGCTTGCCGGCGAAATTTTCATGAGATCACACAATATTGGGGATAAACTATCAGAAGTGAGGTCCTGGTGTGATTCTTAAAGTGAAAGTTTGTGGCATCACAAATATTGAAGACGCATTATTAGTTGAAAGCTGCGGGGCTTCAGGTGTGGGTTTTATATTTTATCAGGAAAGCAAAAGGTTCGTGACACCGGAGAAAGTGAAAGAAATTGATGAAAAATTATCGGATCATATACTTCGGATTGGAGTTTTTGTAAATACTAATGCCGATATAATAAATGAAATTTCGGATTTTTGCAATCTTAATATTGTTCAATTACATGGTGACGAACCAGATTCATGCTTAAAAGAAATTAATTTACCAATAATAAGAGCTTACCGGGTAGAGAGTAATAGTTTCAAGTCGGTTGTCATTAATACTAGTTTTGTCAGCCTTTTTGATTCATTCTCAGATGGTCAATTCGGCGGCACAGGCAAGCAGTTTAGGTGGGACATAATACCGGAAGTTATTATTAATAAATCAATTTTGTCTGGGGGACTGAATATTGATAACCTTGAGCAACTGTTCAGAGATATCAGACCTGCGGCCATCGATATCTCTTCTTCGGTGGAAAAAACACCAGGAAAAAAGGACGAAAAAAAAGTAAAAGAATTTTTTAATAAATATCAAATACTAAGGAATAACTATGCTGATTTTGATGGAATTAAATTCGACAAGTGAGGACGTAAAAAGGGTGAAAACAGAAGTAGAGCCATACGGATGCAAAGCGCATAAAATCGAGGGGACTCAAAATATCGCTCTCGGTATAACTGGAAACACTACAAATTTAAAAGAGGATAATTTAAGAAATCTTAAAGGGGTTACCGATGTTATAAGGGTCTCCAGAAAGTATAAACTGGTTAGCAGAATGATGAAGCCGGATGATACAAAAATCGAGATAGGCAATGATGTTATCGGCGGTAATGAAATTACTATAATTGCAGGACCATGTTCAGTTGAAAACAGAGATCAGATATTTCAAATTGCCGAAACTCTCGCTAATCTTGGGATAAAATTCATGAGAGCTGGTGCTTATAAACCCCGGTCAAGTCCTTACGCTTTTCAGGGAATGAAAGAAGAAGGATTATTACTTCTTGACGAAGTTAAAAGAGAATTTGGACTCAAAATAGTCACAGAATTATTGAATCCGGCTCATATCGATAGCGTAAAAGAAGTCGCCGATATTATACAGATTGGTGCGCGAAACATGCAGAATTTTTCTTTGCTTGAAGAAGTTGGCCGAACAGGAATGCCGGTGCTTTTAAAAAGGGGATTATCTGCAACTATAGAAGACCTATTACTTAGTGCTGAGTATATTGTCAGCCAGAATAATTATAATGTAATATTATGTGAAAGGGGCATAAGAACTTTTGAAACATTTACGAGAAACACACTTGATCTGAATGCTGTCCCGGTCTTAAAATCAGAGACCCATCTTCCAGTTTTTGTTGACCCTTCACATGGTATTGGTATCTGGGATAAAGTGCCTGCAATGGCGATGGCATCTATTGCCGCAGGTGCAGATGGACTGATGGTGGAAGTGCATCCTTTCCCGCAGGCTGCTCTTTCGGATGGATATCAGAGCCTTACGCCGAAAAATTTCCATGCAATGCTTGAAAAACTTAAAACTCTTGCCGAAATAATGGAAAGGAGAATCAATTAAATGGTTGATTTTAAAAGTTATGCTTTCCCGGATAGTAGAGGAAAATTTGGAATGTATGGCGGGAAATATGTACCAGAAACTTTAATCCCGGCATTGGATGAGCTGGAAGAGAATTATTCTGCATTATGCCGTGATGAGTCATTTCTTGCCGAGTTAAATAATTTACAGCAGGAATATAATGGGAGACCTACTCCGCTTACTTTTGCAAAAAGACTAACTGAACATTTTAATGGAGCCAAGATATTTCTGAAACGTGAAGATCTTTGTCATACGGGTGCCCACAAAATTAACAATACACTCGGACAGATATTGTTAGCAAAGAAGATGGGCAAAAAACGAATTATAGCTGAAACCGGAGCCGGTCAGCACGGCGTTGCAACTGCTACCGTTTGTGCTAAATATGGATTAGAATGTATTATTTACATGGGTGCTGTTGATGTTGAACGGCAGAAATTGAACGTATTTAAAATGAAAATGCTCGGTGCAGAAGTGCGCTCTGTAAATTCTGGAACTGCAACGCTTAAAGATGCAACAAATGAAGCGATCAGAGATTGGGTTACTAATGTCGGGGATACATATTATATTCTTGGATCGGTCGTCGGGCCTCATCCATATCCAATGATAGTGCGTGATTTTCAAAAAATCATAGGTGAGGAGACCAAGGAGCAAATAATAAAAGCAGAAGGGAAATTGCCAGATAAAATAATTGCCTGTGTTGGAGGAGGTTCTAACTCTATTGGGATTTTCTATCCATTCCTGAAGAATTCCGAAGTACAACTAATAGGTGTTGAGGCTGCCGGGCTGGGCATTGAAACTAATAAGCATTGCGCAACTCTGACGAAAGGCAGAGCTGGGATTTTTCAGGGCATGAAAACATACCTCCTTCAGGATAAGGAAGGTCAGGTGAACGAAGTCCATTCAATTTCCGCGGGACTTGATTATCCGGGAGTTGGTCCCGAGCATTCTTTCCTGCATGATATTAAAAGAGTTAAGTATTTAAGTGCCACTGATGATGAGGCATTATCAGCACTTTTCTTGCTTTCAAAACTTGAGGGAATTATCCCGGCACTTGAAACGGCACATGCTCTCGCTGCTCTTGAAAAGATTATCATAGGGTCACATCCGGATCAGATTATTGTTGTTAATTGCAGTGGAAGAGGGGATAAGGATATGTTCAAAATATCAGAAGCCGGAGGGCTCGAGTGATAAATCTAAAGAAATATATATCAGAACTGAATACGAAAAGTGAATTGGCGCTTTCAATATTCCTGACCGCCGGATATCCAGATAAAAAAGATTTTATAAAAATTGCTGAACTGGTATATGAAAATGGCGCTGATTTGATGGAAATAGGTTTTCCTTTCAGTGATCCGCTTGCAGATGGAACTGTGATACAACAATCTTCACTTGAAGCATTAAGATCCGGTTTCATTCTAAATGATCTGTTCAGATATGGTGAGCAATTAAAACTTAAGTATAATAAACCTTTAATTGCAATGGGATATGCCAACAGTATTGTGAACTATGGAAATGCTGATTTTTTTCGAGATGCCTTAAATGCAGGATTTGATGCGCTAATTGTTCCTGATATACCTTACGATGAGTATGAAGATTTTTATGCGGATAATATCCCGAATTTGCCGGTGATCAATCTTGTGACACCAACATCTACTGATAAAAGGATCAAAGAAATTGATACTGTCACAGATTCTTTTATCTATTATGTATCTGTCAAAGGTACAACTGGTTTTAGACGAAACGTAAACCAACAGACCCTTGATGATATGAAGCGTATCAGGAGCATGATATCAAAAAATAAAATGCTCACCGGGTTCGGAATTTCTTCTATAGAAGATATTAGCACTGTCTCCCCATATTGTGATGGGATTATCATCGGAAGTGCGGTAATTAAAAAAATTATGGAAAATCAGGATGAATATGAATCACTCTCTTATTACATCCGCGAGTTAAAAAGCGCTACTACTAAAAGACATCCACAAAATATTGATTAAATTTTATTTTTAAATTATTAAAAAAATCTTTATATACCTTAGATATTCCGAATATATAGATGAAGATCTACGATGTAATAATAGTTGGGGGGGGACCTGCTGGGTGTGCCGCTGCTCTCGAACTGGCTGATAAAGCAGAAGTTCTACTTCTTGAAAAGTACAAATTCCCGCGTTATAAAGCATGCGGCGGTGGTGTAACACCTCTGGTTTCAACACTCCTCCCATTTACACTGGCTGATACATGTGACACCTATTCAACCAGAGCCATCATACAGTATAAACTCGATGGGACAGAATTTGTTGTTACTTCTGAAAAACCTTTCCTTTATTTTTACCGGCGCGAAAGGTTTGATAATATGCTTTTTGAATTTGCGAAAAAAGAAGTGGATGTTATCGAGGGGATGCCTGTCTCTGATATTATTGAAGATCGGGATAATTTTAAAATTATTACAGATTGCGAATCGTATAGAGGGAAGTATGTTATTATTGCAGCAGGTGCAAATTTTAAAATTATCAGGAAACTATTTCCCGAAAATATTTATCTGAATTATTCAGCAAGCGAGATAGAATATTTTACCAACGAAACAGACAATATTTCAAAAACTCCGGTCTTCTACCTTGGATATCCCTCGAATGGGTACTCGTGGTATTTTCCCAAAAAAAATGGATATTCCAGAGGGGGAGGTGTTTTTGGGAAAAGCAAAGTTGATCTGGAAATATTTAATGCCTTAAGAATTCAACCATCATCAGAGCAGAGAGACCACAGATTTCAGCAGAGCAACTGGACAATACCAATATTGAAAAGCGGCATAACACGTCGAAAAAATATTTTTCTATGCGGTGATGCTGCAGGTCTTGCTGATCCGCTTACGGGAGAAGGTATCCGCTTTGCTCTGATTTCCGGGAAAAGAACTGCTCAATTAATATTATCCGAATTACAAGGTGTTAGGACGGATAATCTTTTCGGAGAGATATACCAGGACATCAGGGAAGAGAACAGACTTGCATTTTTATTAGCCAAATATTTTTTTGGACATAGTCAATTAATGTCGTTTCTAATGAAAACAATGGGAAATGAATTAAGCCAAAGCTATCTTAATCTTGTAACAGGAAAAACTAACTATAATAAATTATTAAAAAATCATAAAAATTATTTGAAGATACTCAGGAAATCGATGAGATATTTTTATAAAAAAAGTCTCAACTCAATTTGTTAAATATTATAAATAAAAGAGCTTATCGACAATAGTAAAATCATATTACCAATGAAGTTTTTAGATATATATAAATATCATCAACAGGATATTTTCATAATTATTTCTTGTTTCGTTAGTTTTAGTGCATGAATAACTGTAAATATTATGTATGATATCATAGCATTAGGGGGAGGAATATCTGGTCTTGCTTCCGCCAGAATTCTTCATGACTACGGGAACAATGTTATTGTTTTAGACAAAGGAAATAAACCTGGGGGCCGATTTGCAACCAGAAGGGTAGCAACCGAGGTCGGAAGTGATTATTTCTTTGATTATGGAATAACTACTTTTGAACCATTTGATTTTAATTGGTCAAAAATAGCTGGTATTAAGGATTGTTTGGCAAGAGAAACAACCGGGACATTTTCAAGTTTAGGCATGAGATCAATTCTTGAACCGCTTGCTGCTGGTCTTAAAATAAGAAACCGAACAAAAGTTGTAAAGATAGATTCTCTGGGTGGGTTCTATAAAGTTTTTGATGAAGCAGGCAATTCTTTTGATTCACATAAAATAATTCTAACTTTTCCTATTCCGCAATCACTTCAATTACTAATTGATTCAGGTATTGACATAGACAGTAAAATAAAATCAAGGCTTGAACAAATTAAGTATTCCAGAGATGTTGTTATAATGATCGCTTCGCGAAAAAATATCAATGATATAATCCCCGCCGGGTTATTCAAAAAAGTAATCGAGAATCATAAGAGGTTAAGAAACGCCGATAATTTTTGTTACTCGTGTTTCCTGAATGAAGAATTTGTTGAGAGTGAGTTTGAAAATGACTCTGAATTAACAAAAAACAAAATTCTTGATCAGATAAAAATCCACAGACAGGAAATTATCTATTCGTCAATACACAAGTGGAGATTTTCGAGAGTATCTAAACCAGATAATGATCCTTTTTTGAGATTAAACCCGAATAGTGAAATATTTCTACTTGGTGATGCTTTCGGAACAGGAACAGCGTTTTCCGCTCTAACCAATGCGATAAGATTAGGCGAAATTATCAATTCTGAGATCGAGAAAAAATGATTGCAATCCTGAATTATTCAAGTACTACTGCCCAAAATATCAGGACAATTCTGGCAAAAAACGGCTTAGATTCAATTATTACTTTATCCGAGATGGAAATATGTAAAGCCGAAAAAATTATTCTGCCCGATACTGAAAGCATTGAACACGCGCTTAAGAAATTAAGGATCACTAATCTGCTTAATTTGCTTAAAATATTAAAAAAGCCAGTTCTCGGAATTTTATCAGGATCAATGATCATGTGTGACGAAATAGATCAGTTAGTAATGCAGGGAATCGGTTTGATTCACCGAAAAGGCAACGGGGTAGTTAATTACAACTTTTCTCCAAATGAGATTGACACTGGCAATACACCTTTATTAACAGGATACGATAAGCAATTATTTCAGGTCTCAAAATACTGTGGGTTTATTGAAGCAGGAATTGGAACCGGCTCAAGAATATATTATGACAAAATCTGGTATTCAATGACAATTGAAGAACACAACGCCTATGCATTATTCGCAAATGATCAAAATGATTATTTAGTGGATACTGTTGTTAAGAATTTTGGACTTAGAGTATAGTTAATATATTTAAAAAATAAACTTATCCTGATTTTAGAGACCACACATTGTATATGCGGTCTCTAAAATAACGAATAAGTTAGACAGAAGCCTTAACGATCATTCCGATAATACTACGGCAGTGCCGCTAGCCGAGACCATGAGCATGCTTCCGCCCTGACCAACTGTCTCGTAATCAAGATCAACACCAATTATTGCATTGGCGCCTTGTGATCTTGCTTCATCTATCATTTCTGAGACTGCAATGTTTTTAGCATTACGAAGTTCTTTCTCATAGGCTTCAGACCTGCCTCCAACAATGTCGCGAATTCCAGCAAAAAGATCTTTAAAAATATTTGCTCCAAGTATTGCTTCTCCGGTTACCAGTCCGATATATTTTACGACCTTTTTGCCCTCAACTGTGTTCGTTGTGGTTATAAGCATATTTTCTCCAATATTTTTGGTTAATTAATTCTTTAACAATAAAAAAAGTTCTGATTTCTTCAATAAAAAACATTTAAATATCTGTAAATTAAAAGATTATAAAAAATAATTACTTATTATGTACCGAATTACTTTTGCAGAGATCAATCTGGATGCCCTCTGTCACAATTATTCGCAGCTCAAAAAAATGAGCGGGAGCGAAAAATTAATGGCTGTTGTGAAGGCTGATTCATATGGTCATGGAATGATTGAATGTGTTAGGGCTTTGGAGAGTATTAACGCTGATTATTATGGAGTTGCTCTTTTAGAAGAAGCAGTCGAGTTAAGGGAATCGGGAGTTACAGAGAAACCAATCCTTTGTTTTGCGCCTTTTAATCCTTCGTTTGCAACGATTTACAAAAGTCTTTTAATAGATGCAACCATTTCGTCACCGGAAGAGTTAAAAAAAATAGTTGATTTGCCAACAGTAGATCAGCCCGGACTTCATATAAAAATCGATACTGGAATGGGAAGACTTGGGCTTAGATGGAATCTTGCTGCGGAGTTGATTAAGGCGCTGTCATCAAATTTGAAAATAAATGGGATTTATACTCATTTTGCTGGATCTGATGAAAAGGATAGATCATTTGCGTATGAACAGCTGAGTCGATTTGAAGCCGTTATCAATGACCTTCGGAACTTTGATATAGATCCCGGATTAATCCACTGTGCCAATAGCGGTGCAATTCTAAATGTTAAAGGTGCAGGGTTTCAAATGTCCAGGGCAGGAATTTCTTTATATGGTTATTTACCATCCAATCAATTGGAAGTCAAAGCACAGCTAAAACCAGTGATGAGTCTTAAGTCTCAAATCTCAAATACAAAGCAAGCTTTTTCCGGAGATACAATAAGTTATGGTATGAAATACAAAGTTGGAGGCGATTGTTTTATATCTACAATTCCCATTGGCTATGCAGATGGATTACCGAGGCTGCTTTCCGGTAGTTTTAATGTTATGATCGATGGTAATTTTTATCCCCAGGTTGGCAGAGTTACTATGGATAGAATTATGATCAATACTGGTGAAGAATATTTTGCCCCAGGGACAGAGGTCATTCTTCTGGGTATGAGTCTTGATAAGAAAATTGATGCCTGGGATTGGTCTGAGATAATTGGCACTATTCCTTATGAAATAACATGTGGAATAAGTAAACGGGTTCCAAGGAAATATATTAAATGACATTATCATTAACGAACAAATTTGCGGCTTCAGTTATTGAGCTTGCTGCCGAAAACATTCGTCAAAGACCAAACAAATCTGCAATCACCAAAATGTTTGTTGATTTTTTTTATTCTTCAAACGATTTAACGCGTGATCTGCAAAAGTTAAAATCGAATACTGAATTTGCCAGGTTTGCCATTCGAATCTCAGAAATTGTCAGCTATCTTAATTCAAGTGAAATAAGTTTTTTAGCAATAAACAGTTATTTCAGGGACTCAGCACTTAAACTTGCTCCTGTTCTAAGTGAAATAATTGACCGGATTGAAGCGGAACGCCTCAGAACCATATTAAATGCTATCAAAGATAAAGTGGAAACCCGCGAATACAAACCAACCGAGCAGGAAGATGATTATCCTGTAAATGATTCACAAAGCCTTTCGAAAATTGCTTTCCTCAATAAGTTTCCTGCTATTTTAAGTGAACCTAACGAGGAAGAGACTAATATTATAAGGGAGATAGCGATAATCGTAAAAGCTACAAATGAATTCCTGGATACACTTCGCCCCGGGGATTCGGCTGATTATAAAAAGTATTCAGAATTAATGAGGAGATGCAGCTTTCTCACAACAATAATCGGATTTGATATTTCTTCAAGAAAAGCTATATTACTACGAAAAGGTCTCGAGAAGTGTTCGTCAGGTGAAATTAAAATTACAGATGAAATTATCCGGCAAATGAAATCGTGTCTGATTATTATTATTGCTCTGTCGCGCGGCAAAAAAATTGACCTGGATCAGTATTTCAACAGGGCAAAAGAATTACAGGTGATTATTGAAAAATCAATCGGAGAGAAATGAAAAAAGCTGCCGTAATTCTGGCGGGCGGGATTGGACGCCGTTTTTGGCCTGAAACAAGGGAAAATAAGCCCAAACACCTATTAAAGATTACTCCAGAAAGCAATTTGCTGCAAAAAACATGTGAGCGTACTCGAAGATTGTTTAATGACGAGGATATTTATATTATTGTTGCTGAAAACACTGTTGAATCGGCAATGACCTCACTTCCTTGGCTAAATCCAGAGAACATTATCGTAGAACCCTTCGGCAAGGATACTTTGCATGCAATAATTCTCGCTCTTTCGAAACTCAATTATTTATTTCCGGAAAACGAACTAACTTTTATTCCTTCAGACCACTTTATACATGACGAAAAAGTTTGGGTTGAAGATATACGATCTGCATGCCGTTATCTTGAGGAATATGATGGGCTTATAACTATTGGAATTAAACCAACCTATCCCGAAACTTCATACGGTTATATCCAGATTGATGAATCTGGAATGACAGAAAAATTTTTTAAGGCAATGATATTCGCTGAAAAACCTCCGGTTTCGGCGGCTCAGGGATTTATTCTTTCAGGCGACTTCAGATGGCATAGTGGTATTCTCATAGCAAAAGGAAACACACTATTTTCAGAAATTGTAAAATATAACCCTGAGTTTAAAGATGAGATACTTCAGATTTCAGGATCAGTCGGTGAAGCAGGGTTCAATTCAAAACTTAAACATTACTACTCGCTTGCCAGAAAAATATCGGTTGATTACAGCGTGCTTGAAAAATCCGATAAAGTATATGTTTATGAGGGTCAGTTTCTGTGGTCAGACATTGCAACTTGGAACTCAATACACGATTTTTCGGAAAAGGATTTGCATGGTAATGCTATAAGAGGGGAATGCTATCTTGAAAATTCATCCGGCAATTTCATTTCTGCCGGAGACAGATTTTATGCACTGATTGGTATTGAAGAATTGATAATTATTGACTCAAAAGACTCTGTGCTAATCTGTAACAAGAAGGACATACAGAAAGTAAATCATATCGTGGATTTTCTTAGGATGAATGGAAAAAGCGAATTATATTAAGAATTATGAAAAAAAAGCTTATAACTGAATCTGAGATCAGAGAAATTATTAAAGGCGGAAGTAATGAAGTACTGGTTCCGCATAAAACGATTTTTACACCCTTAGCACTTGACCTGATGAAACATTCTGGTATTAAGATAATTTTTAATGATGCTACTCCCAGAACAACGGTTTCTGATGAAATTGTTTTCAAGACAATAGCAATAGCATCAGATCACACTGGCTTTCATCTTAAAGGAAAAATAGTAAAAGAGTTATCTGACTCAGGATATCATATTATTGACGTTGGAACGAACAGCGATAAATCATGTGATTACCCAGATTTTGCGATTGCCGCGGCGCTGAAAGTTGCTTCCGGAGAATGTGACGGAGCAGTGATACTCGATGCTACCGGAATACCGAGTTCTCTTACGGCAAATAAAGTCCCAGGTATCAGAGCTGCTACTTGTTATAATGAATTCAGCGCCAGAAGTTCAAGGGAGCACAATAATTCGAATATTATTTGTTTGGGAGCACAAAGCCTCGGCGCTACATTGATTTCAGAAATTATAAAGATTTGGTTAAACTCTGTTTTTTTAGGGGGTCGTCATCAGCGAAGGCTTGATAAAATAACAGAGATTGAGAAAAAGTTTGTAAAAGGTTAATAAATTTATTAGAATTACAATTCAAATTATTATTCCCTGAATCCCAATTGATTGTTTCAAACTCCTTAATTAATAGTCTTAATAAGTTAAAGGACTCAATTTACCTGCTTGAGTGTGTTAGTCCTGAATTGGCTGAAATATCTCAACCCGGACAGTTTTTTAATATTAAGATAAACGAGACACTATTTCCACTTTTACGACGACCTTTTAGTATCTGCGACATTCAAGGTGATTCAATCTTTTTTATGTTCGAAATTCATGGCGAAGGCACCAGTCAGCTCGCGGCAAAGGAAAAAGGAGAAACACTTGATCTTATTGGACCTCTGGGCAACGGTTTTGAGCTTGAAGGAGATTACAAAACCGCGGTCATAATTGCCGGCGGTATTGGAGCAGCTCCTTTCCCTTTGCTGACAAAACGCCTCAAGGATAAAAAAGAGATATTGACTTTTATTGGTGCACGTGATGGTAATTCAATTTCTACATATGGTTTAGAAAACTATTCGATTTCAACAGATGACGGATCAGTCGGTTTTCATGGAACTGTATTACAAAATTTCGTCAATTCTTTACCGGATATTGATAAGTCACGTATTAAAATATTTGCATGTGGTCCTAATGCCATGCTCCGTGAACTGCAGAAAATGGTCAATCATCACGATCTTGATTGTCAGATTTCAACCGAATGTGCAATGGCTTGTGGATTTGGTATTTGCCAGGGGTGTCCGGTAGAATCACATAACGGTGATAAATATTTATTAGTATGTTCAGATGGACCAGTTTTTAACGCCAGAGAAATAAAGTTATGAATCGGGATTTAGACTTTACTGTAAAAATTGGTAATCTTACACTCAAGAATCCAGTTATTCTGGCTTCCGGGACTGCCGGTTATGGTTTTGAAATATCCAAATTTATTGATTTGAGTGAGATTGGGGCAATTGTTACAAAATCAATCTCTCTTAAGCCAAGGAAAGGCAATCCACCGCAACGAATAGTCGAAACACCGTCAGGGATGCTAAATTCTATCGGGCTTGCAAATATTGGGCTGGATCTTTTTATAAGTGAAAAAATTCCATTCCTGAAATCAACCGGAACCACAATTATTTGTAATATTGCAGCAAGCAGTGTGGAGGAATATAAAGAAGTAGCGAAAGAGTTGGATTCTGAAGAAGCTATTGCCGCACTTGAGATAAATGTCTCGTGTCCAAATGTAAAAGATGGTGGCTTGATATTTGGAAATGACATCAATCTTGTTCGCAAAATTACCGAGGAAGTTAGATGCGTTACAAAAAAGACAATCATAATAAAGCTCTCTCCAAACGTTTCAAAAATTTCAGATTTTGCCCTTGCAGCAAAAGAAGGTGGTGCGGATGCGGTGTCAGCAATTAATACACTCGTCGGGACGACTTTTGATATCTGGACCCGAAAACCAAAAATAAATATGGTGACTGGTGGATTAAGCGGACCGGCCATAAGACCGGTTGCATTGGCAAAAGTATTGGAAATCAGACGGAATGTTGAAATTGATATCATCGGAATTGGCGGCATTACTGAGTGGAAAGATGGCATTGAATTTATGATAGCTGGTGCAAATGCTTTTCAGATTGGAACAATTAATTTTGTAAATCCAAAAGCTGCGCCAGAGATATTAACTGGTTTGTCAGATTATTGTAACAAAATGAAAATCAAAAAAGTACGTGAATTAACCGGATCCTATATTCTATAATCAATGGATTATTCCAACTTACTTCAAAAACTTTATCAAAAAAAACAGAGCGAAATAAAACTCGGATTAGATCGGGTTCAATCATTTCTGGATATTCTCGGTAATCCGGATAAAACTCTGAAAGCTTTTCATATTGCCGGAAGCAATGGAAAGGGTAGTGTGAGTGCTTTCATCAGCAGTATTCTTTCGGAAGCTGGTTTCAAGGTCGGACTTTACACTTCACCTCATTTTATAAAGTTTAATGAGAGAATCAAAGTTGGCAAGGAAATGATCTGTGATGAATATATTGCAAAATTTCTTTCCAAACATTTGAATTATATTGATGAAAAGGGGTTAACATTTTTTGAAATTACTACAGCACTGGCTTTTGAATATTTTGCAAATTCTGATATTGATTTTGTAGTTATCGAAACAGGATTGGGCGGGAGACTTGATGCAACAAATACTATTAACCCGCTCGCAAGTATAATTACAACTATCAGTCTTGAACATACCAATATTCTAGGTAAGACTTATGGTAAAATCGCTGGAGAAAAAGCCGGAATATTCAAAAACGGAATTCCGGTATTCTATGGCTTAATGAATAAATCAGCAGAAAAACGAATCAGATATGAAGCGATTAGAAAAAATACATCAGATATTTTCAATTTAAAGGATTTTATTATTGACAATGAGGATAATATTGTTGTAAATTTTGATAAATTATCATTAAATTTATTTACATCACCGCTTAAAGGTAAGCATCAGTTTTACAATGCCGCATTAGCATGCCTAAGCGTTTACAAAACTCTTGATATTTATTTTCCTGAAATATACCTCAATGGGATTCAAAATGTTGTTAACAATACCGGTATCGAAGGGAGATTCGAAATTTTAAACAAAAATCCGGTTATAATACTTGACTCTGCTCATAATCCGGATGGGATCAACACTTTTCTCAATACTTTCAAAGAATTTCACTTTAAAGGAAGAATTATTTTACTCATTAGTGCTCTGAAGGATAAAAATTTTGGATTAATGCTTAAAAAGTTTAATGAGGTGTTCAAGGAAATCTATTTTTTTGAATTGAATAATGAAAGGGCTTTAGCTTATCTCGAAGCAGAAGCCTTTGCCAATTCGATGGGAATCGAAATTAAACAAGTATTAGTACCAGGGGATTTTATCAACAATTATTTAGTGGAAGAAAAGTCATCTATACTTGCCGTTACAGGAAGCATGTATCTTGTTGGCATCATAAAAGAGTATTTAAGTATAAAAAATCAAATCAATTAACAAAAGGAGTACCCCAAAAGGTAAAAAACACCGATGGATATTACAGAATTACAATCAAAAAAAATAGTTGACCTCTATAAACTCGCCAGAGATTTTAACCTTACCGGTTATAGTGAATTAAGAAAACAAGATCTTATTTTTAAAATATTGGAAGCACAGACTCAAAAAGACGGCATGACCTTTTCCAAAGGCATACTTGAAGTACTTCCTGATGGATATGGTTTTCTTCGTTCAGCAGACTACAACTATCTTCCATCTCCAGATGATATTTATGTATCTCCATCTCAGATCAAGCGATTTACGCTCCGTACCGGGGACTCAATAAGCGGGCAGATCAGACCGCCGAAAGACGGAGAGAGGTTTTTTGCTCTTTTACGTGTGGAAGCCGTTAATGGGAAAAGTCCGGAAGAGATCAGGGAGAGAACTCTTTTTGATAATCTCACGCCCTTATATCCTACAGACAGGGTAAAGCTCGAATCTTCTCCCGGCGAATTTTCAATGAGAATTGTCGATTTACTTTGTCCAATTGGAAAAGGGCAGAGAGGCTTAATTGTTTCACCGCCCAAATCTGGAAAGACAATCCTTCTGCAGAAGATTGCGAATTCAATTACAAGGAACCATCCGGAGATAAAACTAATTCTTTTATTGATTGATGAACGACCTGAAGAGGTGACTGATATGCAAAGGTCTGTGCAGGCAGAGGTAATAAGTTCAACTTTTGATGAACCTGCTGACAGACATGTTCAGGTTGCCAATATGGTTATCGAGAAAGCTAAAAGAATGGTTGAAGCTGGCGAGGATGTTGTTATACTTCTGGATAGTATTACTCGTTTAGCACGTGCACATAACACTGTTATACCACACTCAGGAAGGATACTTTCAGGAGGTGTTGACGCCAACGCACTGCATAAACCTAAAAGATTCTTCGGCTCTGCAAGAAATATAGAAGATGGTGGAAGCCTTACAATCATTGCAACGGCACTGATTGACACTGGAAGCCGAATGGATGAAGTCATTTTCGAAGAATTCAAGGGGACTGGTAATATGGAACTTGTCCTCGATAGAGATTTATCTGACCGCCGTGTCTTTCCTGCAATTTCTGTAAATAAATCCGGCACAAGAAAAGAGGAACTTCTGCTCTCAGAAGAAGTCTTATCTAAAGTCTGGATACTTAGAAAAATCCTCAGCGAACTCGACTCAATTGACGCCATGGAGTTTCTACTCGATAAAATGAGAGGCACAAAAAATAATAAAGAATTTCTTGCGAGTATGAATAGTTAATTTGCGTATTATGGGGAAAAGTAAAATCAGGCATATCGGAATTGATGCATTTCTTTATCTCAATATTCTGCTGAATTTGAATTTATTCGCTCAGAATCAAAATTTAAAAACAGAATTGGTGATTATACCTCAAGATATATCTGTTTCACAAATTAACCTTCTATTCCAGATTGATTATCCGAATCTTGTTTTCATTTTGGAAGAAGGGGTATATAAGGCTGGGATCAAGGGTACATTAGAGATTTACTCGGATGATAAACTCATCGAACGGAAATCGATTGACAAACAAATCCGCGAAACTGAATATAGTAAGACAAAAAATGATCTATTCATGCTACAGGGTTTATTTCAGTTTGCAGTACCCCACGGTGAATATTCATTAAAAGGTGTTTTTGATATTACCAACACAGTCTCAGGATTTAAATACAGTAAAAACCTGATTATCAACGACTCCCTGACCAATCATTATTTTATTTCACCTTCTGACAAAATAAATTGTGATCAGAAAAAAAATGGTAATATCGCTATATGTAATGAGATCATTCCTTTTTCAGAAAAGAAGTATGATCTTTTAATGATCGTACCCAATCAATATCTGAATAATCCTGAGATCAGAATTACTCAGTTTTCCAGTGAGTTGAATCATCACGATTCGATAATCAGGCCGGACATGTTCCCTGTACTAAGAGAGTGTGACGGGAAAATCGTTTTTGATGAAGCTCCAAACGAGGATTTTTCCATTTTAAGGCTTCCCTGGATAAATAGAGACCTGACAGAAGGAGCTTTTGAAATTAATCTTGGAGCAGATCAGGAGAAAGAACAGATAGTGCTTCAATGTGAATGGTTCGATGGGCCTTTTTCCTATTTCAACAAAGAAAAGGCACTGAAAGTTATTGGGAAAATCTTTGGTGAAAGGGAGATGGAAGAGATCCTTGACTCTGAAGAAAATAATCCGATATATCATTTCTGGAAGAAAAAAGATCCAACCCCTGGTACCAGTTTTAATGAATTGATGGCCGAATTTTTTTTCAGGGTAGATAAAGCATCTAATGATTTTAAAAATCTTCAGTTTCCTGACGGTTCTTTAACTGATTTGGGACTTATATACATAAAGTATGGTGATCCTGACCTAATCGAAAAGGGTTTCAGAAATAGCGTGGCTATACAAATATGGCACTATAAAAAATTGAACAAAGAATTTGTCTTTTTTGATAGTTCGGGTGTTGGCAATTATGTTTTTCAGGAAGATTGATGCGTATTGCATTCAGTTGCGGAGATACGAATGGTATCGGTCCAGAAATTACTCTTAAATCATTACAAAAACTATCTACAAATACAGACTATTCATACTATCTCAGCATACCCGGAAATATTTTTGAAATATACTATTCTTCGCTGCATTGCGATTTTAGGTTTTCAACAGAACAAAACACTGATTCTAAAGTATCAATAAATTTTCAGAAATCAGTAAAATATCAACCTGGAATTCCAACAGCCGAAAGTGGCTCATCCAGTTTTGAATCACTTGAAAACGCCATTTCAGGAATATTTGCCGACAAAATTCAGGGAATGGTCACTGCACCAATATCAAAATATGCTTGGGCAAAAGCAGGTATTAATTTTCCAGGACATACTGAGTATCTTGCTGAGAGATCTGGTATAACTGAAAACTTAATGTTTTTCCTATCAGATAATCTTAAGGCTGCACTTGTTTCTATTCATATTCCTTTGAAATCGGTTCCTACTGCTTTATCTTCTGAGAATGTTTCAAGAAAGATATTCTTATTATATAACTCACTCAGGAACGATCTGAACATTCATTTACCACGGATCGCTGTGCTTGGTTTGAATCCTCACGCCGGTGAGATTGGTCAGCTCGGACGGGAAGAATTGGAAATTATTGAACCAGCAATTACTAATTGCGGTTTACCATCGGTATTCGGGCCGTTTGTTCCTGATGCTTTTTTTGGTTCGGGAGCTTTCAAAAATTATGATGCCGTTTTAGGAATGTATCATGATCAGATACTTATTCCGTTCAAATTATTAAATTTTGAAACCGGTACAAATTTTACAGCCGGACTTCCATTTGTCAGAACTTCACCTGATCATGGCACAGCTTATGACATAACAGGGAAAGGTTTGGCTTCTGATACAAGCATCATGACCGCACACGATTGGGCGATCAGAATAATAGAAAATAGGGAAAGGTCCCGTATTGCAGAATAGGTATAAAGTTACGGCTGCAATTTATAAGGGGCTTATGGACCATATCGACTACAGACTGTGGTCGGATTATTTATACAAAGTTCATATGGTTCATAAAGGGAAAAACATGTCGGCTCTTGAAATTGCATGTGGCCAAGGTGATATGGCAGAATTTTTAAGCAAGAAGTTCTCCGTCTATTTTGCGAGTGACCTTTCAAAAGAGATGTTGTTAAGTGCCAAAGTCCCTCATAACGCTTTCGTGTGTGATATGAGAAATCTCCCTGTCCGATTCATCCCCAATCTGATTCTGATGACATTTGATTCGATAAATTATTTGCTGAGTTATCGGGATTTAAAAGCTTGTTTTGATGAGATCAGGTCGCTGATGGATTATAATACAAATTTTATTTTCGACATAAGTCTCGAAAAAAATAGCTTAAAATTCTGGCGAGTTCTTAATAGAAAAGGCGATTTTAATGGTTACTTTTTCCAGCAGCACAGCAGATACGATGCAAGAAAACATCTGCATTTCAACAGATTTGATATTCAGAGCGATGAACTTGGAAGTATCCGTGAAGAGCACATCCAGCGCATTTATTCTGTTGATGAGATGAAATCTGCACTCAGAGTCTCTGGCTTAGAGATTGTTGGACTTTATGATGGTTTTTCATTGAAACCATTGAAAAGCGATTCTTTAAGAGCTCAGTTTATTATTAAGGTGAATAATGCTAAAAATTAATAATCTGACATTTTATTATAATCAGAAATTCCCGCTCCTGGAAAATCTAAATTTTAGTATTGACCATGGTGAATTTGTTTATCTGATTGGAAAGAGCGGATCAGGTAAAACGACGCTATTCCAGCTAATTTATATGAATCTTTTTCCGGTAAGTGGACTGATTGAGATTGGAAATTATTCTTCAGAAACAATGCGGAATAAAGATATTCCTTATTTAAGACGACAACTTGGAATTGTATTTCAGGATTTTAAGTTGCTTGACAATCGAACTGTTTCTGAGAATCTCGAATTCGTATTACGTGTGACTGGAGTCAGGAGAAAGGAGATATCGAAGAGAGTTGATGAGGTGCTTGAATCAGTTGGATTGATGGCTAAAAAGAATCAATATCCCGGAAATCTCTCAGGCGGGGAGAAACAAAGAGTTGCAATCGCAAGAGCATTAATTAATGATCCGCTACTGATATTAGCAGATGAACCAACTGGTAATCTTGACCCTGAAACCTCGGAAGAAATCATTACCACATTGAAAAATATTAATAAGCGTGGTAAATCAGTGCTGATGGCAACGCATAATTATAATTTACTTGTTGAGGAAAATGCAAGGGTATATAGACTGGCGGCAGGTAAAATAAACTCTGTTATTGTAAAGAAGAAAAATTCTTAAATTAAGGCCGGGGTTATCGTTAAATATTACCCGGCCCTGAAAATTAAAGCATCAATTCAAAATTAAATTATTAATTATATCAGCAGAAACTTCAGCAATTTCCTTTGTGCCATCAATTGTAATAATCCTTGTTTTATCAGAATAATATTTCAGAACAGGTTTTGTTGACTCCTCGAACACCTCGAGTCTGTTTTTAACAACATCAGCCTGATCGTCCTTTCTTTTGATAAGTTGACCTCTGGTGCCGCAAACAGGGCATGTCTCATTATCATCCATACTATCAAGGTTAACAATCGATTTGCATGCTTCGCAAACCCTCCTTTTTGAGAGCCGGTTAATTATAACATCTTCATTTAAATCAATATTAATAATAAATGGTCTTTCAAAGCGGAGTTCTCTGAGAATCTCATCAAGAATTTCTGCCTGTTGAGTAGTTCTGGGAAAACCATCAAGAATGAATCCAGTCCGGTATTTGAAGTCGCTCAATTCCTCAAGGATAATTTTACCCATTATGTCGTCCGGGACAAGATCACCCCTTTCAACAATTTCTTTTGCCTTCAATCCCATTTCGGTTTTATTCTTAACAGCATTTCTAAGGATATCACCTGTAGAGATATGAAGAATCCCATACTTTTCAGCTAATATTTTAGCCTGCGTGCCTTTTCCAACTCCCGGCGCACCGAAAATTATTATCTGCATTTTTTCCTCTGTTTTACTCCTGATCCGTAGTTCTTCTTTCCACGAAGAATTTTTTTAAGAGATTTCCACACTCTTCTTCCATAATGCCGGAAATAACATTTATTTTCCGGTTATAAACATTGTTCTCTATTAAGTTATGAAGAGAACCACACGCACCATATTTTGGCTCGAAAGCACCAAAATACAAATTTTTAATTCTTGAAAGCAGGATAGCGCCAGCACACATTATACAAGGCTCAACTGTAATGAATATTGAACAATCATCCAGATATTTATCATCAACAGAATTACTTGCGGCGGTAATTGAGATGATCTCAGCATGAGCAGTTGGATCTTTGAGTGCCTCAGACCTATTATGCCCTCTGCCAATTATCCTGCCATCTTTAACAACTACTGCACCGATAGGGATTTCACCGGAATTATAAGCTAATTCTGCCTCATATAAAGCAGCTTTCATGTATTTAAGTATGTCTTCGTATAAAACCAAAATGGCAGTGATAAAAGTTATACGCCCTGAAGGAAATATCCCCTCAACACTCAGTATTAAAATCAAATCTTTTCCATATGAGCAGCAGACGCAAAAATTATTATTAGTAATACTAATATAAAATTATTGAATTAATCTTAAAGAAATATAAAAAAAAATGATATACAATTTTAGGAAGAACTATCTCAGTAACGTGGGGACCATACAATTGGTCTCTACCAAGATCAGTACATGATTATATGTTTTCTCCAGCAGGATTTCAAAATTATGAAATTCAAAGTCCTTATCTTACATTTAGTGATGTTTATTAAACAGGTTTGATAGAATGGAAAACGAAGAAGTCAGAACAACCTTAAGCCGATTGTTTATTGCTGCTGATGAGAAAGAATGGAAAACGATTGAGGAATTATTGGATAGGAAAACATATTTTGATTATTCATCGTTTACGAGTGAGGCGCCTTCCTTTAAAACTCCAGCTGAAGTTATCCAATCTTTTAAAAGAATAATCCCCGGATTTGATATGTCTCATCATCAGATAGGTAATTTTATTATAAACGCAAGTCCTGTTAATGCCTCTGCAATATGCTATCTGACAGCCCGTTATTTTCTTAAAAATGATTCTGGACAAAATATCTGGACTGTGATCGGTAGTTATGAATTTGAATTGAGAAAAGAGAATGATTATTGGAAGATAACAAAACTTATTTTTAACCTTAAGTTCACTGATGGGAATGAAGCGCTTTTAAGGATGGCAATAGAAAGAGCCCTTTACAAATGATTCGAAGTACTATTGATTGCATTAATTTTAATACCGGTTCAGCAAATATCCCTCATGCACCATTTTATTCTATATAATAGTATATCTTATCCTTTATTATTAGAATAAAAGTTTATATTTTTAGAACAGTATTAATCCAAATGGCTGTATTATAGATGTAAAGTTATTTATTTTGAATATATAATCTGCTTAAACGCGGATAGTTTATCCGAATTCTAAACAATTTAATTAAAGGATTTGCTAAATGGAGAGAGCATCAGGTCAGATATTGACAATTTTTGGCGCCTCTGGCGATCTGACAAAAAGGAAATTGCTGCCTGCTATATATGAGTTATTTAATCAGATGGCTTTACCAGAGAATTTTGCAATTCTGGGGATCGGAAGAACGGAATTAACTGACAAGGAATTCCGAGATCAGATGGAAAATGGTATTCTTGAGTATTCGGAGAATAAGATGGAGCGAGTTGACAAATATTTTCTGGATAAACTGTTTTATCTTTCTATAAATACTTCTGATCATAATGATTATGAAAAGATAAAAGTTTGTCTCGCATCACTTGATGATAAATTTAATGCTTCAGGGAATTTTATATATTATCTCGCGACCCCACCCAGCTTATATGGACTTATCCCGGAATATCTCGGTGCAGTGGGCTTGAATAAAAATGAGAATCGTGGAGGTTTTCAGCCGCGGTTAATCATCGAGAAACCCTTCGGGTATGATTATGAGAGTGCGATTGAATTGAATGAGCGTCTTTTAAGGTATTTTAAGGAAGATCAGATCTACCGGATTGATCATTACCTTGGTAAGGAAACTGTCCAAAATGTGCTCGTAACGAGATTTGCAAACGGAATATACGAACCACTCTGGAACAGGAATTATATTCATCATGTGGAAATCACTTCCGCTGAATCAATCGGTGTTGAAAGCAGAGGGGGATATTATGATTCTTCCGGTGCATTGAGGGATATGATACAAAATCATTTAATGCAGCTTGTTGGTCTTGTTGCAATGGAACCGCCATCCACTTTTGATTCAAATTCAATAAGAAATGAAGTAGTAAAAGTTTTTCTTGCTCTCAGACAACATAAGCCTGAAGAAATAAGTAAGTTTACAATACGCGGACAATATCTTTCCAGTAAAATTAAAGGTCGGAGTGTTCCTGGCTATCGGGAAGAAAAGGGAGTTCACCCGGAATCAAAAACAGAAACATATGCTGCCATGAAATTTTTCATTGACAACTGGAGGTGGGGAGGTGTCCCATTCTACATCAGGTCCGGAAAACGACTTCCAACAAGAGTTACTGAGATCGTTATTCACTTCAAAAGGACTCCTCACTACCTCTTTAAAGGGCGAACTGTTTCTGAATCATCGAATCAACTGATTATACGGATTCAGCCCGATGAGGGAATATTAATGAAACTCGGAATGAAGGTGCCTGGCGCTGGTTTTAATGTACAGAATGTAAACATGAGTTTCAGATATGCTGATCTCTCTAACGTATATTTACCAACGGCGTATCAGAGATTACTCAATGATGCTATGTTGGGAGACTCAACATTATATGCAAGGGGTGATGCTGTGCTTGCAGCATGGACTTTCGTAAAACCCATTCAGGATGCGTGGGCAAATGATCCTTCTGTTAAAGTTTATGGTTATCCTGCCGGAACATGGGGACCAGAAAACGCTGATGAACTTTTTAACAGAAGGGGAATAACCTGGCGTTATCCATGTGAAAACTTAACTGATGACGGAATATTTTGTGAACTTTAAATGAACAAAAAAATATTTGAAAGCGCGCAGGATATTGCCCAATATTTTGCTGAATATCTGCTTGGTAAAAGTCTGGAACACAAGCAGTCTGGTAAAGTATTAAATGTTGCATTGAGTGGAGGCACTACTCCGAATATCATTTTTGATCTTTTAAGATCAGATTACCGGGATAAAATCGAATGGGATATTATTCATTTTTACTGGGTGGACGAGAGATTCGTTCCGGTTTCTCATTTCGATAGTAATTTTGGAAATGCAAAAAAAATACTATTTGATTATCTTTTAATATCAGAAGAAAATTTACATAGCATCAGAACCGATTTGACTATTGATGAAAGCCTTCACAAATACAAAAATGAGTTAAAGGGATTACCGACAGATGTTTCGGGAAACCCCCTCATTGACATAGTTATTCTCGGAATGGGAAGCGATGGTCATACAGCATCTATCTTTTCACATGATTTGAATCTTTTTGATTCTTCTGAACTGTGTGAAAAAGTTCTTCATCCCGATAGCGGTCAACAAAGAATTACTATAACGGGGCGAGTAATAAATTCGGCGAAATCAATTTTAATTATTGTCACTGGATACTCGAAGGCTGAGACTCTTAGGACAGTGTTTGATGAAAAAAATGAATCATTTCCTATTTCCAAAGTTTCGAATGATGATAAGAAAACAATGTGGCTAGTTGATAAAGAGGCAGCTTCAAAACTTTAATTTTTATAAATATTTTTGAGGAAAGAATGTCAAAATTAATTGAACTTTCAGGATTGGGACAATCAGTTTGGTGTGATTTTATTAGCAGGAAATTTATTAATGACGGGAGTCTTAAAAAACTTATCGATCTGGGATTAAAGGGTGTGACTTCCAATCCGACAATATTTGATAAAGCTATTTCTGGCAGCGAAGATTATGACGAGGATATCAGGGAACTATTAACCAATGACATTGAACTTAATGATATTTACGAAAAAATAGTCATTAAAGATATTGTGCTTGCAGCAAATCTTTTATCTGATGTTTATGTGAGCACAGGAGGAGTTGATGGTTATGTAAGTCTTGAAGTAAACCCTTTATTAGCAACAAGGACAAAAGATACGATCAGAGAAGCAGTCAGATTGCACAAAATCCTTAACCGCCCCAATATTATGATAAAGGTTCCTGCAACCGAAGAGGGGATTCCTGCTATTGAATTCCTGATTGGCCAGGGTATTAATGTTAATGTGACTCTTATTTTTAGTTTGACAAACTATAAGAAAGTAGCCGAGGCATATATTCGTGGACTTGAAAAATTCAGCGCCCGGGGTGGCGATCTCTCAAAAGTCGCCTCCGTGGCTTCTTTTTTTGTGAGCAGAGTTGATAGCACAGTAGATAAACAACTTGAAGAAAAGGGGAATTCTGATTTAAAGGGAAAAATCGCAGTCGCGAATTCCTGCATTGCTTTTAAAATGGGTCAAGAAATATTTTCCGGCCCCAGATGGGAAAAACTGACAAATCAAGGAGCGAGAGTTCAGAGATTACTCTGGGCAAGCACAGGCACAAAAAACCCGGAATATTCCAAAACCCTGTATGTCGATGAATTAATCGGGCCCGATACTGTCAATACATTGCCTCCTGAAACAATAGAGTTTTTTCAACAATCAGGAAAAGCTGAAAGAACAATTGATAAAAATATTTTTACTGCTGAAGAACAAATAAATAAACTTTCCTCGCTTGGCATATCAATCGAGCAAATCACAGAAAAACTTCAATCTGAGGGTGTGAAATCTTTTTCACAGTCCTTCTATTCTTTAATGGATAATTTACAGAGAAAATCTGATCTCATTAGGTTGAAATCAGGTAGATTTTTCATCACAGCAGGCAAACACAGAGAAGTATTCATGCAGGAATTGAACAGTCTTTTCGTCCAGTCTGTCGCTGAAAGGATATGGAAAAAAGATCATTCCGTTTGGTCAGACAGTCCTGTTGAGATAAGTAATCGTCTCGGCTGGCTTGACTGTTTTGAAATTACAGAGGAACAACTGCCGTCCGTTAATAAGTTTGTCGAAGAAATAAAATCCGAGGGATTTACCGATTTGCTGCTGCTTGGGATGGGGGGATCAAGTCTTGCTCCCGAGGTTTTTGGAAAAACCTTTACTGGTCATGAGGCAGGACTGAAAATACACATACTGGATTCAACTGACCCTGATATGGTTAGCAGGGTGAGAGATACACTTAATCCTCTGACTACTCTTTATATGGTCTCAACAAAATCAGGTGGAACTGTAGAAACAATTTCTTTTATGAAGTATTTCTATAATTATTTACATAGTAATTTTGGTGCAGACTTTGCAAAAAATCACTTTGTTGCAATAACAGATCCAGGCAGCGGGCTTGAAGACATCGCAATTAAACTTGGATTCAGGAAAATATTTTTGAACGATCCTGAAATTGGCGGGAGATATTCAGCCCTCTCCCTGTTTGGAATTGTGCCAGCTGCATTGGCTGGTATTGATGTGGCACGATTACTCAACGAAGGCAGAAAAGCTGCAAATAATTCAATAAAAAGTCCATATAAGGTTTATTCTGAAAACAGAGCATCAGTAATTGGTGCGCTGATTGGAGCTTGTGCAAAAGAAAATTCGGATAAATTGACTTTTATTTTATCTGAATCTGTGAAGCATCTGGGGGTCTGGTTCGAACAACTTATTGCTGAAAGCACCGGTAAAAATGGGGTTGGCATCCTTCCTGTTGATGGCGAAGATTTACTCGATGTCTCGAAATATCTCGGTGATAGAGTTTTCATCAATCTTTATATGAGAAATGAGGCACATTCAAATAAAAATCTGGAGGAATTAATCATCAAGGGGTATCCTGTAATCTCTATACCATTGGACGATATTTATCAGATTGGCGGAGAAATTTTTAGCTGGGAGTTTTCAACGGCAATAGCGAGCTGGGTACTAAACATAAATCCTTTTGATCAGCCAAACGTAGAGTCTGCCAAAGTGATCGCCCGTAAGATGGTCAGCGAGTATATTAATAATGGGAAAATTGTTAATAACGAATATTTGACAAACACGTTAAATTATTCTATTACAGGCAATTACAGCAATACAATAAAGTCATTTATTGAATCATTAATTAGAAATCCCGCTGTGGGAAATAAGAAAAAGTACTTAAGTTTACAAGCATATGTTCCATACGATGAAACTTTTGAAGAATTAATTCGGAAAATAAGAGGACACATTGGGAGAAAATATGGTATTGCGACAACTTTTGGTTATGGTCCACGATTTCTGCATTCAACCGGCCAGCTTCACAAGGGAGATTCAGGCAATGGGATATTTTTACAAATATTAAGCGAATATGTTAAGGATACCGGAATACCTGAAACGGCTGTAAAATCAGATAGTTCAATCAGTTTTGGAGTACTCAGAAATGCGCAAAGCCTCGGCGATGCCAGTGCTTTGAAAGAAAATGAAAGAACGATCGAGACTATTTTACTTAAAGGTGACTATGTTGAATCATTCAGGCATTTTATGAAGGATATTGGTATAAAGAACATTTAATTGATTCAAATGAATAAAGAAAATATCAGATTAGCAGAAGACAAGGCAAAAAAGAAAAGCTGGAAAAAATGGGGACCCTATCTTAGTGAAAGACAGTGGGGTACAGTAAGAGAGGATTACAGCTTCAATGGTGACGCCTGGAATTATCTAACTTATGAAAAAGCAATTAGTCAGGCATATCGTTGGGGAGAGGATGGAATTGGCGGTATAAGCGATGAAAAACAACTCCTTAATTTTGCTTTTAGTTTCTGGAACGGTAAAGATGCATTTTTAAAAGAAAGGCTTTTTGGGCTATCTGGTACAGAAGGAAATCATGGTGAGGATGTAAAAGAATTATATTATTACCTCGATAACCTTCCTACCCACTCATACATGAAAATGCTTTACAAGTATCCTCAGAAAGAATTTCCTTACACACAGCTGAGAGAAAATAATAGAAATCGTGACAGGAAATCGCCTGAATTTGACATTATTGATACTGGAATTTTCGATAGGAATGAATACTTTGATCTTTTTCTTGAATATGCAAAGGATGATGAGGAAGATATATGTATAAAAATCACGGCCTTTAATAGAGGAGTGCACCCTTCCCAGCTGAATATCATCCCGCAATTATGGTGCAGAAATACATGGGATTGGGGCTATTCGGATGAAAAACCTGAAATAAAACAGAGAGATGAAAAGTTTTTAGAAATAACACACGAAAGGTTAGGCGCATATTTTCTCTATTTTGAAGGCGATCCCCAGTCTCTTTTTACCGATAATATTTCCAATCTGGAAAGACTTTATGATTTCAAATCACAGCAAGGTTATTATAAGGATGCATTTCATGATTATATTGTTCTTGGGAAAGAGGATAAGGTAAATCCGCTGAAAACCGGTACAAAAGTTGCTTTAAATTACTACGTGTTTTTATTTCCGGATAAACCCTTTACTTGTCGTCTTCGGCTAACAAATAAAAAGAAAAAATCACCTTTTCAGGATTTCGATAAAATTTTCAAATTGCGCAAAAATGAATCGGATGAGTTTTACAAAGAGATTCAATCAGGAATAAAGAGTAATGATGAAAAGCTTGTGCAGCGTCAGGCTTTTGCAGGAATGTTGTGGTCAAAGCAATTTTATTATTTCAATGTTGGGAAATGGCTGAATGGAGATCCAGGACAACCTGTTCCTCCGGAAACAAGATTAAAAGGCAGGAACTTTGAATGGAATCATCTAAATAATGATGACATAATATCGATGCCGGATAAGTGGGAATACCCTTGGTATGCCGTCTGGGACCTGGCGTTTCACTGTATTCCTTTAGCAATGATAGATACTGAATTTGCTAAAGAACAGATTATGATCTTCACAAGGGAAAGGTATCAGCATCCGAACGGCCAATTACCTGCATATGAGTGGAATTTCAGTGATGTCAATCCGCCTGTTCATGCCTGGGCTGCATGGCGCGTTTATAAAATCGACGAGAAACACAACGGGAAAGGCGATCTGGATTTTCTCGAAAAAATATTTCTGAAACTTCTGTTGAATTTCACATGGTGGGTAAATAAAAAGGACGCTGAGGGCAGAAATATTTTTCAGGGCGGTTTTCTTGGCATGGATAATATTGGCATATTCGACAGGAGTAGTGTGCTCCCAACCGGAGGTCACCTTGATCAGGCAGATGGAACGAGTTGGATGGCAATGTATTCACTTAATATGCTCCGAATTAGTCTGGAATTATCATTGCATAAGCCTTTTTATCAGGAGATGTGCTCCAAATTCTTAGCTCATTTTTTGTACATTGCCGCTGCAATGACAAAAATCGGTGAGGATGGTGTTGGTCTCTGGGATGAAGATGATCAATTTTATTACGATGCCCTTCACCTCCAATCAGGACATTCAATAAAACTTAAAGTCCGTTCGATGGTGGGGCTGGTGCCATTATTTGCCGTTGAAGTGCTTGACCCGGAAATCCTCAAACATGTTCCGGAATTTGAAAAAGATTTAAAATGGTTCCTCAAGAATAAACCTGAACTCTCGAAACTCGTTTCGAGATGGACTGAGCCAGGGCTGGGTGAAAGACGACTTCTAAGTTTGCTTCGGGGAAGCAGAATGAAAAAACTGTTAAAACGAATGCTGGATGAGTCTGAATTCCTTTCTGAATATGGAATCAGGTCTCTATCGAAATATCATGAATTCAGCCCTTATGTGCTTGAGGCAGAAGGAAACAGATTCGAGGTCAGGTATGTCCCAGGAGAATCAGATTCGGGGATGTTCGGCGGAAATTCAAATTGGAGAGGTCCCATCTGGTTTCCTGTAAATTATCTTATTATTGAGAGCCTGCAGAAATTTCATCATTATTATGGCGATGATTTCAAAATTGAATATCCTGCCGATTCTGGAAATTATTTGACGATTAATGATGTGGCAAATAAACTTTCAGGGCGACTGAAAAAAGTTTTTTTAAAAGATAATCTTGGCAGAAGACCGATATATGGGAAAAACGTAAAGTTCCAATCCGACCCATATTTCAAAGACATGATATTATTTTATGAATATTTTAATGGAGATAACGGGCAGGGACTTGGGGCATCTCATCAGACAGGTTGGACCGGTCTCATTGCAAAACTGATTCAACCCCGTAAAGACTGATGTTTGTTGCGGAATTTTTAGCCTTTTAGAATTTCAGCAAGTTCAAAAATACTTACGGAAAACCAATAGCCTGAGCAATGAACTGTATTAGATTTGATCATCCCTGCAGGTGTTATTACTGGTAGTACTTTCGATTTGTATTGTCGAATGATGTATGCCAAAGTCGTGGAATAATTCTGATGCTACCCGGTTTAGGAACTGATCTTCAACATGCCCGGAAGGGATGACAAGATGTACTGTCAATGCGTATTCAGTAGTGCTCATTGCCCATATATGCAAATCGTGTACATTCCCAACTCCGGATAATTCTGATAAATATGTATAAACCTGCTGGTAATCAATATTAGCTGGAACAGCATCTATTGACAAATGCAATGAATCTTTCAATAGTCCCCATGTACTAATAGTGATCACCACAACGATTATCAGACTGATTATCGGATCAAAAAGAAAAATACCTGTTATATTGATCAATAAGCCGGCAACTACCACACCAAGGGATACTGCTGCATCTGAAGCCATATGCAAAAATGCTCCCTTTATGTTCAGGTCATTTTTTCTTCCGTTAAAAAAAAGCATAGCCGTGACCGTATTTATTACAACTCCAATGCCCGCAACAATCATCATTGTTATACCGCTGATTGGCTGAGGAGAACCGATTTTATGGATTGACTCAATAAAAATAACACCTAATGCAATCATAAGGATAATTGAGTTAAATAGAGCTGCGAGTATTGTTGATTTTCTGAATCCATAAGTTCTTGTTTTTGTCACCGGTAGCGTAGATAAATACGAGCCGCCCCAGGCGATAATGAGTCCAAGAATATCTGCAAAATTATGTCCCGCATCAGCCAGAAGAGCCATCGAATTGACTGATAATCCAAAAATAACCTCAATGATTATATATAGCATATTCAGAACAATGCCAATCATAAAAGCTGAATTTATGTTCTGGTTATATATTGTATGAGTATGATTATGTGTCATTTTAAGTTTTTAAGTATGCAGATTCGAAAAATTATTTGTTTTTAGTAAATCGGGAAAAGCATATCAAAAAATAAGATAAGAAATCAATCATCCAAAATCGATAAAACACTGAAAAAATAAAAACAATACTGTGTGAAACACAATATTTATTATGGAATAAATATTGTAAATGGATTAAATTATTTCAGAAGCTAAACTATCGTATAAAACAAAAAAATCCTCATAAGAGTTAACTTATGAGGATTTGTACACCCGTAGGGAGTCGAACCCCAAACCTTCTGATCCGTAGTCAGATGCTCTATCCAATTGAGCTACGGGTGCAAAAATTAAAACACAAATATAGTAAAAGAAATTAAATATTTACAATCTGCAGTAGAGATAATTAGTAATTCAGCAAGACTTAAACAAACTTTACGGAAATTATCTCGACCAGAAACTGTCGGTATTCAATAATCCAATTGCTGCTGGCAGCATAATATTGCAGGATAATGATTTACCGATCAGATATTCTCTGCTTTCGACTGGTGCCTGATAAACCGGAAAGTCAAATTGAGGAAATAAATTCCGTATTATTAATCCTAAATCATCCTGGCCCATAAGAAATCTGGGGAAAGTATTGCCATTCGTGCGCATATTCATTTCCTGTGCTTTCCATAATCCATTTTTATCAACTCTGAATTGCACAGTAACTGGTCCGTATCCCCCTATCCCGTGAATAGCTTCAACGAATTTAATTGTTAATTTCTCCAGGACCGGAGAATTGATCTTCTTAAATCGCATTGTTGCCCCAGAATCATGATCATTTCTGCTTATAAAAATGGGATCGAATGTTCCATCCTCAGCGATGACAGTATGACAAGAATGATGGAATACATCAGGGGCATGTGCGAACAATGGTGTCAGATTATCCAACTGATCAAAATAATTAAATAGAGAAGCAGAGTTACCCAAATATTCCTGGAAAATATAGTTATCTCTTTCAAATATTTTTGTGGCATCCTCTCTTTTTCTGATGAAAAAAACTCCCTTCGAGGCAAATCCTTCTATTGGCTTTGCAATAAGGGGATAACCATGTTTCAAAATAAAAGCCTCAAGATCCTCGAAGTTAACTGATTGGTCCTTAAAAAAAGTTGCCGCAAAAGGCAGCCCATGTTGTTGACAGAACTTCCATGTTTCCCATTTGTTCAATGCGATTTTTAATGAATTTACTGAACCATAAGGTATTTTCCCTGGTAAGTCAGGGTAATCTCTCATTAAAATAGAAATAATCTCAGTGTCTTCATCTCTACCACTTAAGATCAGATTCGGTTTTTCATTCCGGATGATTTCCTGTGTTTGTTTCTTAAAGTCAAAAGTATTAGTGTGTGGAACAAGATAACACCTGTCACAGCGGAAGTTATTCGGACTCGATGCGATGCTATTCATGCCGATTAGTTCAACCTGCTCCCGTCTCCTGAAACCCTGATATTCAAGGACATCGAGTATATTTTGCCCCACTAGACTGCCGACACTCGTGATAAGGATTTTTAATATCTTATCCTGTTTTGTAAATGTATTATTTATCAACTTTAACCCATAAGCGAATTGTTTGGATATATAAGGAATAGAATGAAACTTTAACAAAATATAAGGGGAACAAGTTTTATTATTGCTTAAATTTTGCTTTACAAATATATTCAAAATAAAGAATTGAGTGTCGAAACCAAGGATAATTATCTTTCAAAATCTATATACATTCAGTGAATAAATCAATCATGTAAAAATTCAGGTAATCCGAATCAGTTAAGACAGAGATGAATGATATGGATCAAAAATTCGTATGGGTAAGAATAATTTGGTATCAAGTTTGGTTTCTTCACTCTGGGTTTGGATCGAATTAGTTAAATATCAATCAATTATTATGCGGATAGTTTTCCTCTACACCCAGATTTTTTTAAGATTGCAATAGAACTGAATAAATTGCAGACAAGTTTGAATTCCAGAAAGCCTGATAGTGGGCTAAATTTGTTATTTTATTTCTTTCTGGATTGGGTGAATTTATTAATTTGTTGTTTGGAAATTTAGAATTCTAACGGGTAAAAATGAATAGTTTTGAAAAATACCGAAATAATATTGTTGGAATAGAGCAGGATTTCGAGTCACCTTATGGTGTAAAAAGGGTGATCTATGCAGATTGGGTTGCCAGTGGCAGACTATATCGACCAATTGAAGAGAAGATTCTTAATGATATCGGACCTTTTGTTGGTAATACACATTCCGAGTCAAGTGTGACCGGCACTTCGATGACACTCGCTTATCATGAAGCAAAAAGTATTATCCGAAAACATGTTAATGCTTCCAAGGATGATGTTTTGATCACAGCGGGTTTCGGAATGACGGCAGTGGTTAACAAGCTCCAGAGAATTTTAGGCCTAAGGATATCCGAAAAATTCAGGAAACGAGTGCATTTGAGAATCGAAGAACGTCCGGTTGTATTTATTACACATATGGAACATCATTCCAACCAGACATCCTGGTTGGAAACAATCGCTGAGGTTGTGATAATTGAACCCAGTGAAAATGGGTTGGTTGAACCAGAAAACCTTCGTGAAAAATTACATAAATATAAGGACAGAGCAATTAAAATAGGGTCGTTTACTGCGGCATCTAATGTCACTGGCATTATTCCCGACTATCATAAACTTGCCCGGATTATGCATGAATATGATGGTGTTTGTTTTGTCGATTTTGCGGCTGCAGCACCTTATGTGGACATCAATATGCACCCTTCCGATCCCATGGAAAAGTTGGACGCGATCTTTTTTTCGCCTCATAAATTTCTCGGGGGTCCGGGGACTTCAGGAATACTGATTTTTGATCATAATCTTTACCAGCTAAAAGTTCCTGATCATCCTGGTGGAGGAACAGTTGACTGGACAAATCCGTGGGGCCAACACAAATATATTGATGATATAGAGAGCAGAGAAGATGGAGGTACTCCTGGATTTATTCAGGCAATTAAAAGTGCTCTTTGTATCAAATTAAAGGAGCAAATGGGAGTTGCAAACATTCTCAGCCAGGAACATTTGCTATTAAATAAAGCAATTCCGCGATTCAAAAAGATGGATGAACTTCATATACTTGCGCAGGATCATGAAAAGAGGCTTGGAATAATTTCCTTTTACTCTGAAAATGTCCATTACAACCTTATGGTGAAAATACTGAATGACCGTTATGGTGTTCAGGTAAGGGGAGGGTGTTCCTGTGCTGGAACTTATGGGCACTATTTGCTGCATGTTGATCCTACAAGAAGTAAAAGAATAGCAAATAAAATTAATCACGGTGACCTTTCTGAAAAACCCGGCTGGGTTCGATTTTCACTTCACCCGACGATGACTGAAAATGAACTCGATTTTGTACTCGATGCTATCGAGGAAATTATTATTAATGCGGATAATTGGAAAAAAGACTATAATTATTCTAAGTCCACAAATGAATACTCTCATAAGTCATTAAATAGTTTTATTAATAAAAGGGTCCAGCAGATATTTACTTTTTAATTTATTGTTGTTAGTATCAATAAATTTGTCGAAAAGTTATTCGGTAATGTGACTCACATTACAAAGAATTTTGATTTTTTGTATTAACTTAGGATATTATTATTGGCGGGGCTAAGATGTTAAATCTTCAAAAACTGTTTATTGATTTCTTTGTTGAAAGACTTAAGAAATCTTATTATGATACCTATAGCATGATGGAACCGCATTACTCCAATATCATTGCTTGGGCAAGTCAGTTATCTTTGGAGAACATAGCCAATACTAATGCCTTATATCACAATGTTGAGCATACGATAATGGTTACCTCGGTCGGACAGGAAATACTTAAGGGCAAACACTTACTTGAGGGTGGTGTTTCTCCCAGGGATTGGATGCACTTCACCATTGCACTACTTTGTCATGACATTGGTTTTGTGCGCGGTATTTGCAGGGCTGATACTGAAGATTATGTTGCTACGGGTATTAAAGATGAAGTACTGAAGTTCGATCATAAAAAAACAGATGCCTCACTGATGAAATATCATGTTGACAGAGGCAAACTGTTCGTTCACGAACGTTTCGGTGGTAAATTACTTGTAAACATTGATGCAGATTTAATAAATTCTTATATAGAGATGACCCGGTTCCCAATTCCAGACGATGGATTTCATGATGATACTCAGACATTTGCCGGACTTGCTCGGGCTGCTGATTTTATTGGACAATTAGGAGATCCAAATTATTTAAGAAAAATCCCTGCATTATATTATGAACTGCATGAGAATAATGCAGCAGAAAGCCTTGGATACGAACACCCGGGCGAATTACGCGGGAAATATGCCAAGTTTTATTGGAATGTAGTGACTCCATATATCAAAGAGGGATTAAGATATCTGAATGTCACTCAGGAGGGGAAACAGTGGGTTGCTAGTCTGCAGTCTCATGTTTTCGATGTTGAACACGGGATAGAAAACTCGCTCTAATCAAATATAAATTTGAAAGAAGTTATAAAATACAGAGGATGCCCTCGCAGCGCAGCCTCTGTATTTTATGAAAATATTCTATTCTTTATCACTTACAAAAATCATCATCAGAGCAGCCAGAAAGAAAGATACTCCTCCAGTGACAAGTGCAAACATTGCATTATCATCAAAAAGATATTTCACAAAGAATCCAAGAATTGCGGCTGCTGTTATTTGTGGAATAACGATGAAAAAATTAAAAATGCCCATATAAACACCTAACTTCTTTTGTGGCAGGGAACCAGTAAGAATTGCATATGGCATTGCAAGAATGGAAGCCCAGGCAATACCAATTAATATTTCAGAACTCAAAAGAACATATTGATTTTTAATAAAATAGAAAGATAATAAACCAATTCCTCCGGCTATAAGGCTAATAGAATGTACAGACTTTCTGCCGATTTTTCCTGCCAGCCAAACTAATCCAAATGCAACGATTGCTGCGACTCCGTTATAAACGGACATCAGAACTCCAACCCAGTCAGCACCCTGATTATATTCAAATGTTTTTGGATCAGTTGCATTGAAAACACTTTTTGTCACTGCCGGAGTTGTGTATATCCACATAGCAAAGAGAGCAAACCACGAAAAAAACTGAACATAGGCAAGTCTTATCATGGTCTGTGGCATATTATAAAGATCAGTCAAGATTTCTGTCAATCCATTTTTCGGTTTAATCCGACCCATAAAAGCAGAGATTATCTGAAGCAATCCAAATGCGGCGATAGCGGAAAAAAATATCGTCAATCCATTATCAATAAAAATATATTTTTTAAATACCCAGTAGAGTAAAACGCCAGTAAACAACCAATAAAAACCTGCATTTAGGAAACTGTGTTTTTGTGTTTCAGTAACATCCTGATATTCAGTATTTACATCATTATTTTCGTCATCGAAGGAAGCAATTTCTGAGGGTGAATATTCGCGGGTACGAAAAACTGTCCAGAGTACTGAAAAAAAGAAAACGATGCCCCCTGCATAAAAAGCGTACTTCACAGAAGGAGGAATTTCGCCTTCGGGAGCAATATTGCTGATCCCAAAAAGATTTGTAAATAGATATGGGAGCAAAGATGCAATAACAGCACCCGTACCGATAAAAAAACTTTGCATTGAAAAACCGATAGTCCTTTGCTTTGAAGGCAATAAATCACCAACAAACGCTCTAAAGGGTTCCATTGCAATATTTATAGATGCATCCATTATCCAAAGCATGCCGGCTGCAATCCATAAAGCCGGGGAATTTGGCATAAAAATTAGCGCGGCTGAAGCGAGAATCGCTCCACCTAAAAAATATGGGCGTCTCCGCCCTAAAAATGTCCAGGTCCTATCACTCAGATATCCGATAATGGGCTGAATAACTAAACCAGTTATTGGGGCAGCTATCCAGAGGATTGGTATTTCATCAATCTTTGCCCCTAATGTTTCAAAGATTCGACTTACATTGGCATTTTGAAGAGCAAATCCAAATTGTATTCCAAAAAATCCAAAACTCATATTCCATATCTGCCAGAAACCAAGATGAGGTTTTTTCATGAAAACTCCACATTTAGGATTAGGTGTAAATAACAAAACTTGATTATATTTATTAAGTTTGTATTATACTTAAAATATTGAAAAAAGTGGAATTTATATTCCTTTGGAAAGAAATATATTTTCAAATGGGAGGATAATTGTTAATCATCTATGCTTCAGATGAATTTAAGAAATACGAAAGAATCTACGAAAAGGAATTAACGAAAATTGAAGCCGGGTTAAATGAAGTATTTAAAGGAATGAGCCCGCACTCTCTATACGATCCCTGTTTGTATGCTGTAACAGGCGGCGGAAAGAGGATAAGACCGTTTATGGTTCTGCTTTCGGGAGCAGCCGCCGGCGGTAGATATGAACACGTTTTTAATACTGCATTATCAGTAGAACTTTTCCACAATTTCACCCTTGTTCATGACGATATTATGGATAATGCGGATAAGAGACGTGGACGAAAAACCGTACACCTGAAGTATGGTGTCAGCTCGGCTATCCTTTCGGGAGATAACCTAATAGCGGTTGCTTATAAGTATCTTATGAAAGATGTTACCTCAAATCATCAGTATATTTTTAATCTTTTCACTGATGCAATTATCGAAGTCTGCGAAGGGCAAAGTCTTGATACTGACTTCGAACGTAAAAAAAATGTCAGTATCGATGAATATAAATTGATGATAAAGAAAAAAACCGCTATTCTTTTAGAATTGTGCTGTAAACTTGGTAGCGCTGTAGTTGGCGCGGACCAGGGAACGACAGAAGCTTTAGGTGCATATGGGTATAATATAGGAATGGCTTTCCAGATTCAGGATGATCTTCTCGATATATTTGGTGATGAAAAACAATTTGGGAAAACAGTTGGACGTGATCTTCTTGAAGGTAAAAAAACTTATCTTATTCTTAAGGCGATTGAAAAATCGGATGTAAAAGCAAAAAAAATGCTCAATTTGTTTATAACAAATAAAGGGATTAAGATAGATCAAATATCAGAATTTAAGGAAATGTATAAACGACTTGGTGTGATAGAGGATGCAGAGAAGGAAATAAAACAATATACAGCACTGGCATTCGAAGCATTAAATAGTATTAAAGAAGCGGAAGCAAAAAATATCCTGATATGGCTTGGCACTAAATTACTAACGAGAAACAATTAATGGTTACTAAGGAAGTTGCAATTATTAATGATGCCGGACTTCATACAAGACCAGCAGCAACAATTGTGCGTTTAGCTGCTGGATTCAAGAGTAACTTTATGATCTATAAAGATGGTTTAAGCATCAATGGGAAAAGCATAATTGGAGTAATGACACTGGCAGCCGCAAAAGGGAGTTCATTGACCCTTGAGTTTGATGGGATAGATGAGAATGAAGCTATGACAACTATCATTGGCTATTTTGAAAGGGGATTTGACGAGCTTTGAAAGAGACTGAGAATTTTAATATTAAATCAGGGATTGCAGCAGCCCCAGGACTTACCATTGCGCGGGCTTATATATTTTCAAAAGAAAAAGAGGTTGTTAACGATTCATTTATCGTTGACCCGGATGAGGCAATCAGAGATCTTGAAGAGGCTTTGGAGAAATCACGAAAGGAACTAGAGAAAGTTTTAGCAGTTACTATTGATATTTTGGGCAAAAATCGAGGGCTGATATTTGAAGCCCAGATAATGATCCTTGATGATCCATTTCTAATAGGGAATATAAAAAAAAGGATAGCAGAAGAGAAGAGAAACCCGGAATTCACAGTTGATACTGAGTTTTCAAAGTATCAGAAAATAATGGCCCGTTCTGAACAACCATATATGAAGGAGAGAATTCTTGATATCGAGGATATCAAAAACCGAATTATTAAAAATATTCGTAAAAAGAAATGGGTTTCGAGACTGTCCAATGATATTATTGTGATTTCTGAATTCCTTACACCAGCGGATACAGTCCTTTTTCTAAAAAATAATGTTCAGGGGTATGTGACAAATTCCGGTGGACTCACATCTCATGCAGCAATACTGGCAAGATCACTGAATATCCCAGCCGTTGTTGGATTACACAATGCAACAACGATTATTAAGAATGACGATTTGATTATTTTGGATGGCTCGCACGGGCAGGTAATTATCAATCCAGACCAGAATACACTTGAAAAATACAACAAAAAAATCACACGTTTACAGGCATATGGAGAAGATTTAAAAAAATTACGCGATGAACCTGCTATTACTCTTGATGGCAGACATGTCAAGCTAATGGCAAATCTCGATCTGAATAAAGAATTTCATTTCATTACTGAAAACGGTGCTGAAGGTATTGGTTTAGTTCGAACTGAACAAATTTTTCAGGGTGACGATACATTTCCAGGCGAAGAGGTTCAGACTGCTGCATACAGGAAACTCGCTGAAATGACGTATCCGAACAGGGTCATAATTCGAGCCTTTGATGTCGGAGGTGATAAAATGCTCCCGGTTGACCTGAAGGAGCCAAATCCCTTTCTTGGCTGGCGTGGCATAAGGTTCTTACTCGATAATCCCGGGCTTTTAAAAACTCAAACGAGAGCCGTACTCCGGGCAGCGGTTTTTTCTAATATTTATTTCATGATCCCGATGGTTTCGTCCTTCAGGGAAATAATTGCATTTAAGTCAATAGTAAATGAATGTGAAAATGAGCTGAGGAATGAAGGCAAAGAATTCTACGAAGGCATTAAATTAGGAATTATGATAGAAGTTCCTTCTGCAGCCGTTATGGCCAAAGAATTTGCTGCTGAAGTTAATTTTGTCAGTATTGGCACGAACGATCTTATCCAGTATTTACTTGCCGTGGACAGAGGGAATGATATTATTTCTGATCAATATCAGGAATTCCATCCATCTGTTGTAAGATCATTAGCGCATATTATCAAGGAAGCCAAATCAAACGAACAATCCTTTGTAAGCATTTGCGGGGAGATGGCAGCCGACCCTTTGGCAGTTCCATTACTGGTTGGATTAGGACTTGATTCCCTCAGTGTTTCAGCATCAGCCATCCCCAATATTAAGAAAATAATTAGGTCGCTTAAATATTCTGAGACCATCGAACTCGCTTCAAAATGTCTTGAGTGTAAAAGAGAAAAAGAAATACGTGATGAAATGCGCAGATTTTTCATGGAAAAATTCCCCGATATTTTCGAAGAATTATTTTCAACCTAATTAATATGCTATCTGTCCTAAGAATTATCCTGGTAATCTAAAAACTTTGATGAATATTTTGGGACTAAATATTACCAGGTTTCTAATTTTATTGCTTCTGCTTGCAGGAAACACCTACCCTCAATTATTCTTTTTTGGCAGGAATAAAGTTCAGTATGAAAGTTTTAATTGGAAAATTATAAAGACTGAGCATTTCGATATTTATTATTATGATGAATTTGGTGAGATGGCAGAAATCGGCGCGGCTTATGCCGAAGAAGCCTATTCCGAACTGAAAGTTAAGTTTAATCATAGTGTCATTAATAGAATACCTCTGATTTTTTATAACACACATCTGCATTTTCAACAAACTAACACTTTACCAGGATTTATTCCGGAGGGTGTTGGAGGTTTTTTTGAATTTATCAAAGGCAGAGTTGTCATACCTTTTCTGGGTTCGCTTGAAGAATTCAGACATGTGATCAGACATGAGCTCGTTCATGTTTTTATGACGAGCAAGTTAATGAATCAAGTCAGGGATCATCGCTTGATCGAAGAAAAATATCCGCCATTATGGTTTATTGAAGGGCTTGCGGAATTCTGGTCAACTTCCTGGGATTCCAGGGCAGAGATGGTTATGCGTGATGCCGTAATAAATGGTTTATTTGTCCCTGTTCATAATATCGATAGAATTTCAGGAAGTTTTCTTATGTACAAAGAGGGCCAAAGTTTTTTAATTTTTATCAGTGAAGAATATGGGACAACAAAAGTTTCTGAAATAATTGAGAATTTCTGGAAATTTAAGAAGTTTGAAGATGTTCTCGAGTTCACTCTTGGTGAGAAAATTGCTGAAATCGATAAAAAATGGGAATACTCTTTAAGAAAAAGATATTTTCCGCTGCTGAATACAAAGAAACCGCATGCCATAGATTCTCAAAAATTAACAATAGATGGATATAATTTCTCACCTCGAATTATTTCAAATGCAAAAGATTCATCTCTTTTCTATATTGCCAATGTGGATGGATACTCCTCCATATATAAAATTGAGAATTATTACGAAAAAATATTTGAAGACGAATCAGTTCCAAAACTATTCATACGGGGTGAAAAGACCGCAGTTTTTGAGTCATTCCACATTTTTCAACCATCACTCGCTATAAGTCAAAAATATATTGCTTTTGTTTCAAAGAATGAGGGAAGCGACGTTTTGTATATCTGTTCGATCGAAGATGGAAATATTCTGACTGAGATTAAGCATAAAAAAATGATCAGTATTAAGTCACCTTCTTTTTCGAATGATGATAAAAAACTTGTTTTTAGTGCTATTGATAATAAAGGTTTCAGTGATATTTTTCTTTTTTCATTCGCTGACAGCAGCATCCAAAGAATTACAGATGATTATTACGATGATAAAGACCCTGTATTTGATCAAAACAACTCTGATATTGTTTTTTCATCCGACCGAACTGAAGGTACACATGCTGGAAAATATAATCTTTTCAGATATAATTATAGTGAAGGGACCTATGAATATATTACATACGTTGGATACGATGTTACGATGCCAAAATTTAGTCCCGACTTTAAGGCACTCTTCTGTTTGGCAGAAGTCAATGACATTCAAAATATATGGCGACTTGAAACTGACAGTTTAAGTAATAATAAAATGTGTATGTCCAAAGTAACTGATTTTATAACCACAGTACTCGATTATGATCCTATTAACAATGAGGAAATCGTCTATTCAGGATTTGAAGAATTTTCATTCCATTTGTATTATTATAAAAAATCAGGAAGAGATTCTGATAGAGAAAAGATAGAATTTGATTACTACGGCGCTGCCGGGAAATGGATACCGGAATCAATTAATCTATCTTCGGAGGCGTGTGGACTTGAATATGAAAACGAATACACAATTGATTATGCTGTCAGCCAGGTTATTACAGACCCGGTATATGGCACCAGGGGCGGAGCACTTTTTACATTAAGTGATCTCCTAGGTGATGACAGATATATGTTTTTGCTCTATAATACTGCAGAAGTTCAAAGCGAAATCCTCAAAAATTTTAATATTGCTATCACAAGGGTTAATAGTGAAAAAAGATCGAATTTTGGTTACGGCATTTTTCATTATAACGGAAGAAGGTACGATATTCGGGAATCGGATGAGTTTTTCTATGAGCGAAGTTATGGTGGTTTCTTTTCGCTGATCTATCCCCTCTCAGTTTTCCGGCGCCTGGAAGCCAGTGTATCTATTGCCAATACTGATAAAGAAATTCCTGAAAATCTGTTTATTTCACAGAAATCATTACTACTTTCAAATTCAATATCACTAGTTTTTGACAATTCACTCTGGATGCCGACAGGACCTCTTGACGGGACACGTTATAGGGTGTTAATGGGTTATACAACTGATCTGAGGTATAGTAATATTAATTATTATTCAATCATCGCAGACTTCCGGCATTATCTGAGAACTTCTTTCAGATCCACGTTGGCACTGAGGACATCAATATATATAAATGACGGAAAACAACCGCGACGATATTTTGCCGGAGGAAGCTGGGATTTAAGGGGCTGGCCGCGTTGGTCTGTCCGGGGAGAAAAACTTTGGCTTTCTTCTGCTGAATTCAGATTTCCAATAATCGATCAAATATATATTAAATTCCCATTTTTTGGTCTAGGAGTCGCAGGTATAAGGGGAGCTTTATTTTTTGATGCAGGAGGAGCCTGGGATTCTGAATATGATGAAACACTTGGGAGTCTTGGAGGCGGAATCCGTTTGAATCTATTTAACATAATAGCTCTTAGGTATGATGTCGGGAAAAAAATTGAAAATGATTTCAAAAATTTTCAACCACGACTTTTTTATCAGTTCTTCTTCGGATGGGATTTCTGAGATGAAGCAAATTATTATTATCCTGCTAATTATTCTCATTACATCCTGTACGAGACAAATCATAATTAATGACATTAATACTAATTCTGAAGGATTATTTCAATTCGGGAAAACCCCGGAACGGGATTTCTATGTTGATACTGATCTGCCTGATTCACTGATTTTCGAAAAAAAATATTCAGTAAGCGGTAGTTTTAATAACTCATCTATGGTTTTTTATGATGAATATGCGTTTGCAGGCGATCTGTCAGGCAATATCTATGCAATAAACCTTGACACGAAAAAAATCACAGGTACTCAGAATAATAAAGGTGGTGTTTTTGTTTGTCCGATAATAAACAAGTTGAGATTATTCTATGTAACCGATAACCTCGATTCCCGTAACTCTACATTCTATATGTACGATTTTTATTTGAATATTTATCACGCAAAAATCGAGATACCCGGTTCATGCAGAAATGAGATGGTTAAAACTAATGATGCAATCTTTCTTCTCTCATCTGACGGCACTCTTTATAAAATCTCACTAATGGGCGAAATAATCTGGATAAGAAAAACCAATGCAACCACCTACTGCAATCCGGCTGCCGATGAAAGTAATATTTATTGGGGCAATTCATCCGGGCAAGTAATCAAAGTTTCATTAAATGACGGTTCGATCCTCGGGGTGACCAAACAATATACGGCCATAGAAAGTGGAATAACAATAAGAGATGGATTAATTTATATGGGTGATAATGCCGGCAATTTGTCTTGTTTTAACACAGACCTGCAAAAGATTTGGGAATATCAGACTTCTGCAAAAATCATATCAAACCCTGCAGTATCCGATAGTATAATTATTTTCGGAAACCTGGAAGGCAATATCTATTGTCTTGATAGAAAATTTGGTAAGCTAATCTGGATCTTAAAGACAGGCGGAATTATTAATACTACTCCAATTATTTTTAAAAACATCACCGTCGTTGCCGATCTCAATAAAAAAATACATTTTATCGAGAATGAGGATGGTAAATTAGAAAAACAGATCGAGCTTGAAGGAAGATGTAAGTTAACCCCATCATTTTTTAAAGGTTCTCTTTTTATAAGTTATGATAGAGGAAATCTACTGGAGTTGAAATATGAATAGATGTCGATTAATTCATATTTTCCTATTACTTACATTTCCCTGGTTTGCGCAGGAAATGCAGAGACTGACCATCGTAACGGAGAATCCTGAAAAAGAAATAGTTCTAAATGATTCCATCTTTGTTATAGGAACTTATTCAGGATTTTTCAACGGGTTAAGTGTGAATGTTAAGGTTTTACCAAAAGGAAAATTCTGGGGGAGAGGTATCTATGAGGAGAATGTGTTTTTGAATGGGAAAGCAGTAAATAAGTATTATTCTGACAATCAATTCGTAATTAAAGATGTTAATGGTTTTTTTTATGCCCCGGTAACATTAGAAATACAGAATGAAAAAGAGAGTTTTATCAATACAGAATTATTCCGATATCTTATCGGATCTGCGATTTTGTTTGGAACCGGGGCCGTATATTACAAATTTCAGGCGGATGCGCAATATGAGACCTACAAAAAAACGGGTAATTCTTTAACTCACCAAAGAACCGAAAAATTTGATACAATAAGCGGAATCTTTTCGGGCGCCCTGCAAATTAATTTCGCACTACTGATCTATTTCTTCCTCACTGAATGAAGCTCTGGCTGAGTTAAAATTAATGAGCTTCGAGCCAGTTATTTCCAATGCCGGATTCAGTTTTAACAGGGACATTAAGAGGCAATGCATTTTCCATTATCCTGATAATTTCAGGAGTAATAATATCAATTTCAGGGATAAATGCATCAAATACAAGTTCATCGTGAACCTGAAGTACCATTTTTGATTTGAAAGCATTCGTTTTAAGATAATGAAATACTCTTATCATGGCTATTTTTATCATATCTGCAGCTGTTCCCTGGATAGGCATATTAATCGCAACCCGCTCTTCAAATTGCCTGATAACCCTGTTGCCGCTATTAATATTCGGCAGAAATCTTCTACGTCCGGTTAGTGTTTCAGAAAATCCCTTCTCCTGAGCCTTCCTCACAGACTGATCCATGAAGTCTTTGACATTAGGGAATGTGCTGAAATAAGTATCAATAATTTCCTTTGCATGGGTCTGAGTGATACCGAGTCTTGTTTTTAGTCCAAATGGTCCGATGCCATAAAGTATTCCGAAATTAACTTCTTTGGCTTTCCTGCGCATATCAGGTGTCACATCTTTGGGATTTACTTTAAATACTTTAGATGCGGTGCTCCTGTGGATATCTTCACCATTCAAAAAAGCATCAAGCATATTGGGATCGGAGCAGATACTTGACATAATTCTTAGTTCAATCTGACTGTAATCGAAACTGAGTAGCTTGTGGTTTTTATCTCTGGGTATAAAAGCTTTTCTGATTTCTTTACCAAAATCTGTTCTGATTGGTATATTCTGCAGGTTTGGGTCGATACTCGATAGTCTGCCCGTAGCCGCAACGGTTTGATTAAAAGTTGTATGAATCCTTCCGGTACTTGTTTTTATGAGACCCGGAAGAGAATCAGTATATGTGGACTTAAGTTTAGAAACATGCCTGTAATTTAACAGAACTTCAATAATATCATGTTCACCCCGAAGGTTTTCAAGAGAACGCGCATCTGTGGAATACCCGGTTTTGGTTTTTTTTGATTTTGATAGTCCCAGTTTATCAAATAATATTTGCTGTAACTGCTGAGTAGAATTAATGTTAAATACTTCACCGGAATAACTGTAGATTTTCTTTGTATTCTCCTCTATTAAAATTTGTAATTCTTTGCTCAATTCATTAAGGAATGAGGTATCGATTCTAATTCCTTCTCTTTCCATGTCCTCGAGCACCTCAACAAGGGGAAACTCAATTTCGTATGCAACTCTTTCAAGATTATGGTCTTCAAGTTTTTTCTTAAGTACCCTGAAAAGTTTAAATGTAATGTCAGCATCTTCTGAGGAATATTCGCTCAGTTTTTCTACATCAACATCAAATATTTTCTCCGGTGTTTTTTTCGATTCGATCAAATCAAGGAGCGGAATAGTTTTATAGCCAAGATATTTCTTAGCCAAATCATCCATACCATGTTTATTGTCCGGATCGATTATATAGCTTGCAAGCATTGTATCAAAATAAAACCCCTTTGTCATGATACCATAATTGCGAAGTACAGCGATGTCGTATTTACCGTTTTGACAGACTTTGTGAATTTTGGGATTCTCAAATACTGCCTGAAATATTTTTTTGAATTTTTTAACCGACAAGCGGTTTTCCAATGACTGGTTGAAGAGATCACCTTCATCCCCGAAAGGGTTCAAAGCTACAAAATATGCCTCATTCTCCTCAAAACAGAATGATACACCGGCGATTCTGAGATTAAAAATATCGAGAGAATCTGTTTCAGTATCAAACACAAAGAGTTTTGTGTTTAATAGTTTATCCCTTAATTCAAAAGCCTGCTCATCATTAATAATTAATTTATACTTTACCTGTTTATTATCAATCGAATTGATGATGCTTGAAGAGGGGACTTCATTTTGGATATTACCCACACCGGAAGAAGTAAGAATATTCTTAAATCTTGAAAGTAATGCGCGGAATTCGAGTTGTTCAAAAAAAATAAATAAATTATTATCGATAACGGAATTAAATCTGGCCGATTCTATATTAAAATCAAATTGCACATCAGTTTTAATTGTTGCTAATACTTTTGATAAAAATGCATTGTCCTTATTTGCCAGCAGTTTTTTCTTTGTACCCTCCTTATCAATCAGATCAATGTTATCATAGAGATTTTCTATCGACCCAAATTGTTTTATTAATGGGACTGCTGTTTTCTCCCCAATCCCGGCTACACCTGGAATATCATCTGATTTATCACCGACGAGAGCCAGATAATCTATCATATTCGAAGGTGGAAAACCGTAATCGCGAATAACAGAATCGACATCGAGCACATTTAACTCTTCAGAGGATTTTCCCGGTTTAATAACCTGAATATTTTCATCTATTAACTGAACATAATCTTTATCGGGGGTTACAGCTATACCTAAAAGTGAATCTGAAGCAGTTGTCTTTAAGACTGTGCCAATAAGGTCATCCGCTTCATATCCCGGCATAATATAGAGTGGGATATTTAGAAGAGTAATAAGTTCCTTAATTCTGCCAATTTGAGGTATCATGTCCTCCGGCATTTTTTCTCTCGATATTTTATACTCCGGATAAATTTCATGCCTGAATGTTTTTTCTTTTGAATCGAAAGCAATCGCTAAATAGTCAGGTTTCGTATCTTCAATAATTTTAATGAGTTGAGTAACAAATCCAAAAACGGCAGAAGTCGGCTCTCCCGATCTGGTAACAAGTGGCCTGCTGATAAATGCAAAATAAGCCTTATATGCCAATGCCAAAGCATCAATAACAACAAACTTTTTTTTCAAATTAATCTCCGGTAAGGTATTAGTTAATTATGTGCCAATTCTATATTTTAAGTATTCAAAAAAAATTGACTGCAATGAAAAAACTGCTCGTATCAAGTCTCGCTATTATATCATTATTTTTATTCTTATCAAACTTACCTGTTGAAGAATCCTTATTCATTTCAAATTGGAATGTTGAAAATCTATTCGATACAGCCGATGATCCTCTCAAAGATGACAACGATTTTCTTCCGGAAAGCGAAAAAGTTTGGGATCAATTAAAATATGAAACAAAATTAAAAAACCTGTCAAAAGCTATCGCTGCCTTTAACCGTGAGAATGGGCCCGATATACTTGGACTTGAGGAGGTTGAAAACGCTGAGGTGGTGAAAGATCTTGCTGCCGAACTTGGTGAAAAGGAGTATGGTTTCGTTCACATGGAATCGCCTGATAACAGGGGTATTGATAACGCACTTATATATAAGTCCTCACGTCTGAAAGTGTTAAAATATGATGGTTTAAAAGTTGAATTGGAAGATGGTTATCCAACAAGATTAATACTCTGGGTTAAATTTTTATTCAATGACAATGCTGAATTAAATGTCTTCGTGAATCACTGGCCTTCAAGAAGGGGAGGTCAAAGCGAAAGTGAATCCGGAAGAATTCGTGCGGCTAAAACGTTAAGAACTTTTATTGATAATAATCTACAAAAAGATGATGCAATTGTTATTATCGGAGATTTTAATGACGATCCTGTAAATAAGTCAATTGTCAGCGCTCTGAATGCTGTCAGGTTTGATTGTGATAGCCTGAATACTTATACAGATGGACTGTACAATCTCGCCTACAAAAAATTCAAATCAGGTGAAGGCAGTTACCTTTATAGAGGAAACTGGAACATGCTTGATCAGATTATAGTTTCCGACGAATTGCTTAATGGGAAATACTTTGAATTTCATTGTGATGATTTTCAGATACTTAAACCGGAATTCATTATCACTAAAGTTGGCAAATACAAAGGAGCATCTATTCCGACCTTTGGAGGCAGGACATATCTTGGGGGCTTTAGCGACCACCTGCCGATCGGTGCAAGGTTTATCCTAAAATAATATGTCGAAAATTCTCTTTATTTTTGGCGGTAGAGGGGAATTAGGAATCCCATTGGTCAATTATCTTAAAAAATTTGATCTGAGAATTATTCTATTCCTGAGGAATAAAGTTTTCGAACTTCACGAAGGTTATGAGGTTAAAATATTACCAGATTTCGAAGATGAAAATTCTATCTATAAAGCATTCCTTTCCGTAATTGGTGACGGGTCAGCCGAATACCATCTTCTTTCTATGATTGGTGCCTATGATGGAGGTAAACCCCTCCATGATACTGAGCCGGAAGTATTCGACAAATTATTTAAATCGAATTTCACTATAAATTCCATTATTGCAAGAAATTTTATAAAAGCATTAAAGAACAAAGCAGGAGGGTCAATAACTTTTATAAGCTCATTGACTGCTTCCAATCCATCTCCAGATAAAATTGCTTATGGTGTTTCAAAAAATGCAATTAATTATTTGACCAAATCTTTAAGCCTCGAATGTCGTAAACTTGGAATTTCAGTGAATGCTTTATCACCGGGAGTTATTGAAACTCAGCAGAACCGCGAATGGGTAAATGACTCATCTGATATGATACCACCTGAGATGATTGCCGAATTTTTTAATTCAATAATAAATAATTATAGAATTATTTCGGGAAATATTATTGAACTCCCTTTCACATTAGAAAACAATGCTTAAATTTGGGTATAAAAAAATAATATATTGACTTTTTTTTTATAAATCCGTAATGTTGAATTCAATTTTATCGGATTATTTTATAATAGTTTTCATTTATTAATTTCGGAGGAAATCTCATATGCAGTTTACAGAAATTATAGGGTTCGCGTCCTATATTTTTGCGCAGGCACAGGAACCAGGTATATTATCTTATCTTCAGACAAAATTTGTTGAAGGTGGCGGATTTATGTGGCCTATCCTTGCAAGTCTTGTGTTGGGTCTTGGATTTGCGTTTGAAAGATTATGGACACTTTCAAGAGCAAGTATGAATACGAAGAAATTCATCGTTAAAGTTAAAGATGCTCTTGCCAAAGAAGGTGTTGAGGGCGCGATGAAAGTATGTGAAAATACAAGAGGTTCTATTGCTTCTGTATTTCATGCAGGTTTGCTCAGAGCAGATGAAGGTGTTGAAGCCGCTGAAAAAGCAATTATGGCTTATGGCGCAATTGAAATGGGTTTCCTCGAAAGAGGACTTATTTGGATTTCGACATTTATATCCATTGCTCCGATGCTCGGATTCACAGGAACGGTTCAGGGAATGATTCAGGCTTTTGACGCTATTGCTGAAGCTGCCCAGATTTCTCCCGGAGTTGTTGCCACAGGTATCTCAGTTGCTCTTTTAACAACACTGTTCGGTCTTGTTGTGGCAATGATCCTCCAGGTATTTTATAATTATTTCGTCTCAAGAATAGACAGACTCGTTGCAGATATGGAAGAAAGTTCCATTGAACTAATCGATGCTCTTTACGAAATGAAAAAATAATTATCAGAGAATACAAAGATGGTAAAAATTAAGAAAAGGAAACTTGGCGGCGCTGAAATACCTACCAGTTCGATGGCGGATATTTCTTTCCTTCTGCTTCTATTCTTTCTGGTCTCTACGGTTATTGATGTTGATACCGGTATAGGTCTCACACTTCCGGAATACATCCCCGAAGAGCAACAGGAAGTTGCACCGCTTTCCAAGGACCGTCTTGCTGCTATTCTTATCAATGAAAATGGTGATGTTCTCCTGAACAAAGAAATTATTGCTATACCTCAGATCAAAGAAAATCTTACTGAAAGGATAAGGTCGAAAATTGACCAGCCTAACAATAAGAAACTGGTTGTATCTGTTAAAACTGACAGAAAGACTAATTACAATCTTTACATCCAGGCATTAGATCAGGTTAAAGGCGCTTATTTCCAGGTCAGGGAAGAATACGCCCAGACAAGATACGGCAAGAAGATTCTGGACCTCAACGAAGAAGAAGATAAGGATATGAAAGACAAAATTCCTATGATCATCTCTATCGCTGAGCCGGAAAAAATAGATAAGTAGAGAGGAAATAATGAAATTTGAAAAAAAGCGAGCTTCGACGAAGCAAGAGATTCCCACCGCTTCTCTGCCCGACATTATTTTTATGCTTTTACTGTTCTTCATGGTCACCACAACCTTGAGAGAAGTTGATGTGCTGGTTCAATACACGCTTCCTGAAGCAAAAGCTATTGAAAAAATAGAGAACAAACGGCTCATCTCATATATCTGGGTTGGAAAAGATCAGAAAATTCAATTGAACGATAATCTCGTGAAATTGGAGGAGATCCAAAAAATAATGTATGCACGGCGTGTTGCCTTACCAAACGTTATTGTTTCGATGCGTATTGATAAAGGCTCAGATATGGGAATTGTAACTGATATTCAGCAGGAGTTGCGGAAAGCTGACGCCAGACGAATTAACTACAGCGCACGACTGTCTAATTAACTAATGGACAATGAAAATTGAAGGCAGGTTTTTACCTGCCTTTTTTTTGGATAATAGTTATGGGATTAAAAGAAATAATTAATGAAGACCTGAAAACCGCTTTAAAGAATGGTGAAAAACTCAGGCTCGAAACGATAAGATCAATCCGCGCTCTTATCCTTGAATTTGAAAAAAATGGTTCCGGCAAAGAACTTGATGAAGCAACAGAAATAGCAATTCTTACCGGGGCGGCAAAAAAACGATCTGAGTCTATTGAGCAATTTCGGAATGCCGGACGAAATGAGCTGGCCGATAAAGAAGAAGCCGAACTGGCTATTATCAGGAATTATTTGCCGAAGCAACTCAGTCGAGATGAAATTATAGCTGAGATTAAAAAAATTTCTGTTGAGACAGGCAGCAAAGAATTTCCTAAGATTATGCCATTAGCAGCCAAATCTCTTAAAGGAAGGGCTGACGGAAAAACTGTTAAAGAATTGGTTGAAGACTATATTAAAAACAATTGAACGTTTTAGATTATTTCATAATTGGTCTGCTTTCGGTCGGTTTCATCCTTGGTTTCAAAGATGGAATTATAAGAAAAATCATAGGTCTTACAGGACTTTTTATCGCCATACTTATGAGCTATAAACTATCGAATCCAATTGGAGAAATCCTGAGTGTATCGACCGGAATTGAACAATATCTTTCCGAGATATTAGCCGGAATAACAATATTCATCAGCATAGTATTTCTTGCTTCGATAATAAAACGTTTAGTTCACCCCTCAGATAAAGTAAACAATCTTCTTAATCAAATTCTTGGCGGAATATCTGGTTCCTTACAAATATTCTTTTTTTTGAGCATTATATTTCTGATCCTGAATATTTTTGATGTTCCCTCTGAGGAAAGTAAAACGAAATCGTTATTATATAATCCGACTTATTCTGCAATTCCTTCAACCATAAGTTTTATTTTTGGTGAGAGCAACGGTTTTAAAGATATTATAAAAGAATCGATTGAGAGTAAAGATTCAGGAACTGAAAAACAAGCAATCGAATGAATCTCTCAAGACAAATACGTGATCTTTTAGAATTCGATAAAGTACTGGAACTCATCGTTAAATTTTGTAATAGCGATGACGCAAAGACCCTTACCAGAGAATTGCTTCCTTTCGATAATTATTATGAGGCGACAAAGGAGGGGGAGTATGTCAACACTGCCAAAGACATACTTATTCTGGACAACAGTTTACCAATTGAACATCTTCCTCATCTAAGTGAAACACTATCCAGATCGAGAATTACAGGAGTTGTCCTTGATGCTGAAGAGATACTTGATGTATATGATCTTGCATGCCAGTCACGTAAATTATTTCATTTTCTTTCGCAGCAGGCGGATGGTAAACCACTGTTTGAGGATTTCAAAGATTCTTTTTTTATTGACAAGAATTTTGAAAAAAGTGTATCTGCTGTCATTTCTCCTGAAGGTGAGATATTCGATAATGCCAGCCCGCAGTTAAGAAAAATCAGAGGAGAAATTCGCGAGAAGAACAATTTTCTCAGAACATTGATTGAGCGAATTTTACGAAAACTTACTGTCGATTCACTTGTCCAGGAAGAATATGTAACACAAAGGGATGGACGGTTTGTGATTCCTGTAAAATCTGAGCACAAAAGGCATGTGAGGGGTTTTATACATTCTGAATCAGCTACCGGTCAGACAGTTTATATTGAACCGGAAGAGACACTTGAGTTGAATAATGAGTTACTAAGCCTAAGCTTCGCGGAAAAGCGCGAAATTCATAGGATACTGCTGTCCCTGACACAAAGGATAGGCGAATTATCTTATAATCTTTCTTCCGCTCTGCATTCATTAGCAAGAATTGATTCTATCTTTGCACGTGCAGAGTATTCGATAGAAGTTGAGGGTGCATTCCCAAGATTCATCGAGGAAGAGCCAATGCAAATAATAAATGGTCGTCATCCTTTGCTGCTTAAGCGGATTGGAATAAAAAACACTGTCCCACTCAATCTGAATATTCATAATGAGAAAGTAGTGATAATAACAGGACCAAATGCAGGAGGAAAAACGGTTGTACTAAAAACTGTCGGTTTGTTATCATTACTTGCCCAGTCTGGAATACATGTACCAATCAATCCAGATTCAAATTTCAGATTCTTCTCATCTATTCACATTGATATTGGTGATAAACAGTCAATTGAAGATGATTTGAGTACCTTCAGTTCTCATTTGTCCAATATCCGCGACATCACTGATACCTGCGATTCGGGTGCGCTTGTTTTATTGGATGAGATTGGCACTGGTACTGATCCTGCGGAAGGTTCATCCATTGCAATATCTGTCCTGGAATTCCTTCGCAATAAGGGTGCTTTCGTGATGGCTACTACTCATCATGGGATCCTAAAAATTTATGCAGATAATCTCGATGGTTTTATTAATTGTTCGATGGAATTTGATACAGAAAAACTTCAACCAAGCTATTCTTTCAGACAGGGCATCCCTGGCTCCAGTTATGCATTCGAGGTTGCCGAGAGAATCGGCTTGAGCAAGGATATTCTTTCAACTGCAAAGGATTATGTCAGTTCTGATAAATCTAATGTCGAAGGGTTGATTACTGAGCTCGAAGAAAGAACCCGTCTGTTAAAAGAAAAAACCAATCAACTTGAAAGAGAAAAAGCAAAATACGAAGGGCTTTCGGTTCTTTATCAGAAAAAAAATGAGGAAATAGCCCGACAAAAAAAGGAAATCTTGGAGAAGTCGAAAATTGAATCTCAGGAATTATTAAATGGCGTTAATCGTCAGATCGAAGAGACTATCAGAAACATCAAAGAATCCAATGCAGAGAAAGAGGTCGTCCGCACAGAGAGAAAAAAAATTGAGCGGATCAGAGAAAAGATTGAAACTATAAAGAATCCAATTCAAACCACACCGGATCAAAGCAATATTTTCAAAGGTGATCATGTCATGATTGAAAGCACGTCAACAACTGGCATTGTTGAAAACATAGATCAGCTTAAAGGAGAAGCAATGATTATTGCAGGTAATCTTAAACTTAGGATTAAAATTTCAAAACTTGTAAAAATTAAACAACAAACTATTGTTAAATCACCTGATCAACAAAGGTATGATTTCAGACCAGTTATCGAAAGTTTTAGAATTGATATTCGCGGGAAAAAGCCGGAAGAGGCTGAATATGAAGTTCTTCGTTTCATTGATGATGCATATGCAGGAGATTTGCCGAGAATTGAAATTTTACACGGAAAAGGATCCGGAGTGCTTAAGTTAATGGTTACTGAGATATTAAAACATCATGAACACGTAAAAACTTTTTATTATGAAAAAGTTGAATTTGGTGGCGAGGGGATAACAATTGCGGAGATAGCATGATTAATAAAGTATTGATCTGTAACCGTGGGGAAATTGCGGTTAGAATAATAAAAGCATGCAGAGAGTGTGGAATAATATCAGCAGCAGTTTATAGTGAAGCTGATAAAGGTGCTTTGCACGTGAGAGTTGCTGATGAGGCATACTGCATTGGTCCTGCTTCAGCAAAAGAATCCTATCTCAACCATGAAGTACTAATTGAGACTGCAAAAAATATTGGGGCAGACGCCATTCATCCGGGTTATGGCTTTCTTTCCGAAAACAGCACTTTTATTAAAAAAGTTGAGGAAAGCGGTCTTATCTTTATTGGCCCTTCATCAAAAAGCGTTTTGCTCATGGGGGATAAAACTGCTGCACGAAGGCTAATGAAGAATTCCGGTGTTCCAATTGTTCCAGGGACAGTTGAACCTGTTAGTTCAGTAGAAGGGATCAAGGCAGTCATTGCAGAAATCGGATTGCCAGTGATGCTCAAAGCATCGGCAGGCGGCGGTGGCAAAGGGATGCGGAAAATAAGTGATGAATCGGAAATAGACGATGCTTTCGACCGCGCAAGAAATGAAGCTTTGAAAGCTTTTGGCAATGATGATGTCTATGTTGAAAAGTATATAGAAGATCCAAAACATATTGAAGTTCAAATATTGGGAGATAAGTATGGCAATTATGTTCACGTATTTGAGCGAGAATGCTCTATTCAACGACGTCATCAGAAAATTATTGAGGAGTCGCCGTCTCCATCCATTAACGAGAAAATAAGAGAAGAAATGACATCTGCTGCGGTTTCAGCGGCAAAGGCTTGTGGATATTACAATGCCGGGACTATCGAATTTCTGTACGATAAAAGCGGCGAATTCTATTTTCTTGAGATGAATACAAGAATTCAGGTTGAGCATCCGGTTACTGAAATGATTAGCGGCATTGATCTTGTGAAAGAACAATTGAGGATTGCTTCCGGAGAGAGATTATCTGTGGATCAGTGTGATTTAAGTATTTCGGGCCATTCCATTGAGTGCCGGGTTTATGCTGAAGACCCGGATAATAATTTCGCACCCAGCCTGGGTAAAATACAGCATCATAGATTACCTTCCGGAGCCGGGATCAGGGTGGACAGGGGTATTGATTTTCAATCTGAAGTTTCGATTTATTATGATCCGCTCCTTGCAAAATTAATAACCTGGGGCATAAACAGAGAAGAAGCAAGACAGAGAATTGTCCGGGCTATAAGGGAATATCAAATTGGGGGTGTAAAAACCAATTTACATTTTTGCAGGTGGATATTAACCCATTCTGATTTTATAAATGGAACTTTTGATATAAATTTCCTGCAAAAAAAATCCGATCTGATAGAAAGTGGTGACTGGAAAAAATCTGACATCAATGAATTTAAGGAAGCAATTACAATTTTTGGAGCATTGATAAAATTCCAGAATGAACAATTGAAACCGATGGCAAATGAATGTAAGGGCAAAAATCGCTGGAGACTTGATCGTGATTAATAAATACATTGTTGAAATTGAAAATTCCAAGAAAGAGATTTCTGTATTATCCTCGCATGAAGTCGAGTTGGAAGGTAAAAAATTAACTGTTAATCTCTCAAAATTAAGTGATTATTACTATCTTCTGAAAATTGAGAATAAGATTTTTGAAATTATTGTTGCTAAGACAGGGGAAGATAATTATACACTTAATATTGAAGGCAGAATTTTTGAGATAGGTGTTAAAACCAGGCTTAAAGATATAGCCGAAGAGTACTTGAAAAATAAACAAAAAGAGACAAGACAGGATGAGCTTAAAGCACCCATGCCTGGATTAATAATCAATCTCAAAAAAAATATTGGTGATGGGGTTGTACTTGGCGAATCTTTAATCGTGCTTGAGGCAATGAAGATGGAAAACGATTTAAAATCACCTGCAAGCGGTATAATCAAAGAAATATTAGTTAAGAAGGGTGAGGCGGTTGAAAAAAACCAGAGATTGCTCGTTATCGAATAAAAAAACCCATTGCATTAAAAACACATAATGTATTATATTCTTATGCTAAATTATTTCAATAAATAGGAGAAGTACTTTGAAAAAACACTACCTGATCCCAGCGGTTCTGATACTATTAAGCATCAGATTATCTGCAGGTGGATTTCAAATAAACGAACATGGAGCAAGAGCTATGGCTATGGGTGGAGCATTTACCGCCATCTCCAATGACCTCTCAACTTTGTTCTATAATCCTGCGGGATTAACTCAGTTATACGGCACACAGTTTAGTGCAGGTGTAACACTTATTAAACCTAATGCCGGTTTTAGAGGACCAAATCCTGAAATCACGGAGTATAAGGTTAAAGAAAAATATTTCAACCCAATAAATTTCTACATTTCACATCAGATCTCAGATAATCTCGTTGCAGGTCTTGGTATTAATAATCCCTATGGTTTGGGTACATTTTGGGATGAAAACTGGGTTGGTAAATATCTGGCGATTGATACCGAAATCCGCACTTTCTTTTTTACCCCTTCAGTTGCCTATAAGATTTCAGATAATCTTTCGCTTGGTGTAGGTTTCGTTTTTGCCTATGGCGATGTACTGATTGCAAGAAAAACCCCAACTCCATTTAATAGTGACGCATTAATCAGTATGGAAGGAGATGGAACAGGGTATGGGTTTACTGCTGGTGTACTTTATAAACCACTTAAAAACCTATCTCTTGGATTGTCCTACCGAAGTGAAGTTAGTATTGAATTCACTGGAGAAGCTGTCGCCACCGGACATCCGGAACTTATTAACAATAATTTATTGCCAGCGGGAAATATTACAGCCCCGCTTTCAACCCCTATGAACCTCACTGTAGGAGCTGCTTATATGCCTTCATCTGACCTAACAATTACTGCTGATTATCAGTACATTGGCTGGTCAAGCTATGATGTTCTGGAAGTAACTTTCGATAATTATACTTTTGATGATGGAACAAAAAAAACTTCAAGTGTGCGGGATTATGAAAATACTTATATCGCTCGTTTAGGTGCTGAATACAATCTGAATTCAACCTTCTCCTTACGCGGTGGTTTCCTTTATGATAACAATCCTGTCAAAGATGAAAAAGTTGATCCAACACTCCCTGATGCTGATCGTTTAGGTTTTAGTGCTGGTTTTGGTTATTGTCTGACAGACAATTTCAGACTCGATCTCGCTTATCTTTACCTTCGTTTTGCCGAAAGAAAAATAACTAATTCAGCGGAAAATTATATACCAGATACTGTCACTCCGTTTAACGGCGTATATAATTCAGATGCTCATCTTTTTGGCTTAAGTTTATCATATAAAATGTAATGATGGGGAGAAATAACTGAAATGAGAAATAAATTCATAAAATTAAATTCGTTACTGCTTGCAGTGACACTTCTGTTCTTTGTTGCTTGCGAAGACAGGACTGAACTTACAGAACCAGGTGCACCTGCATCGGGAAATGCTGATTTTGCGCGTTTCGTTTCAATCGGTAATTCTCTCACAGCCGGTTACCAAAATGGTTCCGTTTATCAATCAGGGCAGGATTATTCATTCGGTACCCTGATCGCTAAACAAATAAAAACAACTTATGCTCAGGCACTTATCAGTGATCCCGGGATTCCGAACAGACTGCAGATCACAGATTTGACTGTTGTCAATGGTGAAGTTGTTGGTGTTTCTTTAGGAGCCAACCCGGATTTGGGAACTCCTTTGAACAGCGACTATAATCAACCTTTCAACAATCTTGGAATTCCAGGTGCAATATTATACGATATTGCTGACACAAGTGATTTTGCAGCTAAATCAGTTGCCAGGAATAATCCGTTTTTTAGTATTGTACTGAGATCGAAAGAATTGGGTAAGAGCATCCTTCAGCAGGCATTAATTCAATCACCAACTTTAATGACCCTTTGGATTGGTAATAACGATGTACTTGGTTATGCTACATCTGGTGGAACAAGCGGTACAGATGCAACCGGCACATTACCCACTGATAAAAATGTCTTTGCTTTTCTTTATAATCAGTTAGTTACTGCGTTAGATGCTACGGGAAGAAATATTGTTGTCGGAAATATACCCGATGTAAAATCAATACCATTTTTCAGAACGGTTGGTCCGCAATTAGGGGTCGGAATCCAGGCTGCTCAGACCGCTAATCCAGCAATTCCTGGTCTTTTTTATCAGAAAACCGGAGAGACAGTTGCATCTTCTTTCGCAACACCGGCAACACTCATAAGTGGTGGTGTACTGATAACATTAACTGGCAGCACTTATGCCGGACTCGTAGGCGTTCCCTCCGGAAAATATTACCGTGATTACGGCTTAACTCCAGGCCCGGGAATTGATACAACTCAGGTGTTCGGATTGCATCCTCAAAATCCATGGCCAAATCGTTTTATTCTTGATGCGAACGAAATGGCGGTTGTGGATGATCATACAACTTATTTTAATAATACAATAGCTTCCCTTGTTGCTTCAAAATCCAATTTCGCTCTTGCTGATATGAATTCTTTTTTCAATCAGGTTGCTTCTAATGGATATACATCAGATGGAATTTCATTCACCACGGAATTTTTAAGTGGCGGGTTGTTCAGTCTTGATGGAGTGCACCCAACAAGTCAGGGAAGTGCTGTATTAGCAAATAAATTTATTGAAGTTATTAATTCGAAATTTGGTGCCTCCATACCATATGTAAATGTTGCCTCGGTGCCTTCAAGCATTCCGCTTGCGAAAATCAATACGAGAATTAAATATGCACCATTCTTTTTGCATGGATCATTAGATAATTTACCCTTTTAATAATTATGATGAGCTTCCGGCAATGCCGGAAGCTCCAATAAAATATGAATAAAATAATATTATTAGTATTCAGCCTTTTTCTTTTCGCCTGTTCTGCAAGTGAAGATATGCAGGAACAGTCAGATGCAGATGATAATGTCTATGTATTTGATGATGCACAGACTAAACCTGACACAAATGAAACAGTTACATTCGAATTGCCGCCTCCTGTTGAGGAAGTTCAGGAACCTGAACAACCAACCATTGTTTATGATTATTATGTGCAGGTTGGAGCATTTTCAACAAAGGACAGAGCCGATAAATTTATCAGTAAAGCTCAGAAACTGACTTCTGAACCATTGAATGTTTTCTATGACAATGAAAAGAAATATTTTTTAGTTCAGACTAATCTTCTTTCTGAGAGGGCACCAGCGGATATTCTTCTGAAAGAATTATTAAAGCAGGAAGAATTCAAGGATGCTTTCATTAGAAAAGTCAGAAAATGACACCTGATTTACAAAATATACTTGTCTCGCTGCTAAGCGTTGTCTATGTTTTTGCAGTCGTTGCCATTATGGACAGAGCAGTCAGATCTGGTTTACCACAGGACATTTCTAGAAAAATTGTTCACATCTGTGCCGGTTCCTGGCTGATTTTTTGGTATTTTTTTGACCCTGATGTCACTTCGAGATATTTTAATATTCTCCCTGCAGCTATCTGGTTTATCTTACTTTTATTAAAAGGCTTTTTTGCAAAACCTGATGATGAAGCGGTAAAAACAATGACGAGATACGGAGATAAAAGGGAATTACTTAAAGGTCCGCTTTATTTTACATTAATCATGATGAGTATGGGGCTTTTTTATTTCAATACCGAGAAAGCAATTTATGCAATGGGTTTTCTTGGATGGGGTGATGGTATGGCTCCTATTATTGGGACACGATTTGGTAAATATAAATATAGATTTTTTACTGAAAAAAGTCTGGAAGGAAGTCTGTCGTTTTTCATAGCCGGTTCTATTGGAACACTTTTCTTCTCTTGGTTTCTTCTTGGACATTTCGACCTGACAAAAATACTCCTCATTGGAGCAGGACTTACAATAATTGAAGCGTTGAGTCCAAAAGATCTAGACAATATAATAGTTCCTATTTTTGCTATATTATTGTTGTCCATTATCTGATAAATTAGACTAAAATTATGCATTCTCAAAAATATTTCAGGATTAGATTAATAATCCTGTATTTTTTTCTTGCCTGTAACCTGTTCGCACAAATCGAATTTAAAGTTGACTATCAAGAATTAGCTATTATACCCGAAATTACTCCAAGCGGCATTTATGGCTTGATAAACTGGGGAATTGATAATAATAAACTCTTTATTTTTGATAGAAATAACCGAACAGTCATATATGATTTGCAGAACAAGATATCCGTTTCCTCAAATTCCGGGGAAGAATATACGCTTGATGAGAGTTTCGGAATTCACAATTTTTCAAAGTCAGATATACTCTTCAAAAATCCTGATGGCTACTATTCCAATCAGAACAATGAATCCCTCAGAATTATCAGAGGGCGGGATGATGTTAACCTTCAATTCGATGGTCGTGAAATAACAATTAATTATAACTCCGATTTTGTTGAGCCGATTGGAATAGATTCAGATTCCAGGATTTTCCTTTATTCGGAAAGTATTGTGCGCCATTTTCCACTTGAAGTTATCGGAAATATTTTGATCCTCAATGAATATGGGGAAATACTTAAGGAATTCCAGGTGCCATTCTATAACTATCTTACGATATCAAAACGTTTCGAAATTGATAGGAACGGGATTATTTATCATTTTATAAGCACACCAAATTATTTGGCCTTAAATAAATTTGATCCATGGGCAAATAATGTATTGCAGAAAGAGTATGAAATAAAAAACATTGCGCCTGTTCACTATTCTGAATATGTGAGCATTGAAGAATATTCTCCGGAATATAAACCTGGTGATGCTGCACTTATTTTTTCAAGCAGAAAAACTGCATTATCCCTTGCTGAGGATTATGTTACATATAAATACTTATGTGTTGCTGGAAACCTCGCCCCAAATAACGTAACAGCTCCAGACGGAGATATAGTGAGAACTCCCTCTTGGCTCATAACCGGATGGAATGGTAAAGTGGCTTATAAATGGGGTGGATTCAACACAATTTCAAGCTATTATTCAGGATTGATAAATAATCGATACGCTGGCGATATCAACACCGCCGGAGTCTCTTCTTATGCCGTAGGAGTTGATTGTTCCGGATTTGTCAGCAGATGCTGGCAGTTAAGTTATCATTCATCAACTAGTATGATGCCTGATATCACGGTACAATATGCATCCTGGAATGATCTTAAACCTGGTGATGCAATCCATAAAATTGGTCATGTGCGATTATTTATAAACAGAGAACCGAATGGATCCTTTCGTATTGCCGAGGCATCAGCGCGAGATTGGGCTGTTTCTTACTGGAGTTACACTCCTTCTGACCTTCTTTCCTACACGCCGAGATATTATTCTGGGATGGAAAATTTATATTCAGATGTTGATGTCAAATTGATAAGAGCTCGTTATACTGATGATGGTGACAGTGTAAATCTGAAATGGTTTTCTGAAATGACAGGAATAAAAGGATTTCGGATTTACTCATCTAATGACGGAAAGAGTTTTAATGCAATTTTTGATGAGAATTCGGTTAATACTCCCGAATACTCAATTCCTGCCGGAATCGGAAACTACTTCAAAATTACTGCCGTTTCAGAGTCGGACGGAGCCGAAAGTTTTTTCTCAAATACTCTTGGTATTACCCGGGGAACATCAGAAAGGAAGTGGTTGATAGTTGATGGTTTTGACAGAAATCTTTCCAGCGCAAGTTGGCATGGAAAATCACACAATTTTACAATACCATATTTTAAAGTTTTATCCACTGGAAATGAAACCGTGGAGACAATCCATCACTCCGATTTGACAAATACAGCTTCTGATTATACCGGAATTTACTGGATTGCAGGTGATGAGAGCACTACGGATACTACATTAGATAATTATGAAAAAGAATTTTTAAGAAATTATCTGCGTAACGGAGGCAATTTATTTATTTCCGGTAGTGAAATTGGATGGGATCTCTATCAAATGGGAGATAATGACGATAAAGATTTTTACCGGGATTACCTGAAATCAAAATTTGTCTCAGACGATTCAAATTCAAAATTGGCCAGGGGCATTATTGGAACACCGTTCGCAGCAGTCAATCTATATTTTGGCCAGATGTATGATGAGGATTTTCCAGATGCAATTGACACAGTAAATGGAAGTATTCCGATACTTACTTATTCAACGAATAAAACAGCCGCAATAGCTTATCGGGGTTTATTTCCTCAGGGAAATCTGGACGGGTCTCTCATTTACCTTGGATTCCCTCCTGAAACATCAGCAAATGATTCTGCTTTTGCTGAACTAGTTCAAACATCATACAATTACTTTTTGAATATCTCGAAAACTCCGGAAAGATTACCGATAACTCCGAAAGACTTCGTTCTTTATAATAACTACCCAAATCCTTTTAATCCTGAGACTAACCTTTCGTTTTATCTTAATTCTGCCCAGACGATAACAATTGATTTATTAACCATGCTTGGTGAGAAAATTAAAACTATTTATTCAGGGACGGTAAAAGAAGGATTCCACAGTTTCAGACTAAGTAGTTTTGGTCTGAGTTCGGGCATTTATTTCGTAAATTACACTTTAAATAATAAATTTTATTCACAGAAAATAATCCTAACTAAATGAGGTGATAAAGTGGCTTTTTCTCTGAACAAAATCATGTTGATCGGCAATCTCGGGAGAGATGCTGAATTTAGTTTCACTCAAACGACCAATACCCAAATCGGAAAGTTCGCAATAGCTACTACTTACAGTTACAAAGGTAAGGACGGGAACTGGGTTGATGAAACGACCTGGCACAATGTCGTTGTATTTAACCCCTCAGACTTTTATCGTGATCAGTTAAAAAAAGGTAAAAGGTTTTTCATCGAGGGAAGATTATCTATACGGGAATACAAGGATAAAGAAGATAAAACTCAAAGATGGACTGAAGTTGTTGCTGAAAGACTAATCCCTCTGGATCAGCGGGAAGAAAGAGGTGCAAGAATTACATCTGAAGATAAATCCCCATCTTATGAGGGACAGAATTATCCGCAACAGACCAATAACGATGATGATTTACCCTTTTAATCATATGTTTCATAACTGAGGTATTTTTTTATTTTTGGAAATTAACTGGCTCTATAACCTAATAACATTAGCAATACTTTTAGTGCTTTCAGCCTTTTTTTCGGGATCAGAAGTCGCCTTGTTTTCAATTGAAAAAAAAAGGCTGAAAGACATAAAAAAAGACAACGGTCTCGTTGGAGAATATATTTATGCGCTTCTGGATAACCCCCGCAGGCTGCTGGTGACAATATTGCTCGGCAATACCGCAGTTAATGTTGGAGCATCTATCATCGCTGTGAATTTTGCGTTGGATATCGCTCAATTTCACGGACTGGATATAGATTTTATTCTTCTACTCGAAATAATAATTCTGACAATTTTACTGCTCTTGTTCGGAGAAATCACCCCAAAAATACTCGCAACAAAAAATCCTTTTTTATTTTCAAAAGTAGTGGCTATTCCTCTCTATTGGACTAGTGTTTTAATATACCCAGCATCAAAAATATTGTCTGATCTTATAAAGGGTTTTGTTTCAAATTTTTCATATGACAAAACAAAAACAGCATTAAAGGATTCTGAGATAAATGAATTGGCGGAGATCGGGGTAGAAAAGGGGACTATTGAAGAAAATGAACACGAAATTATTCAGGGATTAGTTGCGTTCAAGCGTATAAGAGTGAGCGAAGTAATGACTCCACGCGTGGATATTATTGCCGTTAACGAGGACACGAGTTTTGATTCCATGATTGAACTGATCAACGAGTCTGGTCATAGCAGAATTCCTATGTATTCAGAGAGTATTGATAATATCATTGGTATCATTTATGCAAAAGACCTCATTCCATTTATTAAAAGCAGCGGGAACAAAGAAGATTTTTCTTTGAAAAAATTGGCAAGAAAAGCATACTTTGTTCCAGGTACAAAAAACATTAACATTCTGATGCAAGAATTTCAGGAAAAAAATCTGCATATCGGAATCGTTGTAGATGAGTACGGCGGCACATTGGGTTTAATTTCACTTGAAGATATCCTTGAAGAAATTGTGGGTGAAATAAGAGATGAGTATGATGACGAGGAAAATGATATAATAAAACTGGGAAACAATACTTTTTCTGTTATTGGGAAAATATCTATCGAAGAACTCAATGAATTGCTTGGCACTGATATAGAATCAGAAAATGATGATTATGATACATTGGGCGGATACATTTTTAATATTGCAGGCATCATTCCGAAAGAAGAATTCACATTCAATGACAAAGGCTATTCTTTTACAGTTAAAGAGGTTAGCAACCGACGCATCAACCGAGTTCTAATACAAAGGGATCAATCAAAAGAATTTCAGGAGGAAAAAGGTGAATAAAGAAAGAAAAACAAATTTGAGAGTCGGGATTGTGGGAGTTCTTGCTTTTATACTGATGATCTGGATTTTTGGTTGGGCAAAAAACTTTAATCTGTCTTCTGATTCATTAAAGTTACATATCAGGTTTGATTCCGTCGCAGGCCTCGAAGAAGGGGACGTCGTTTCAATCAATGGAGTAAGAAAGGGATTTGTGGAAACAATCCGCATTAAGGATGATGGAGTTTATGTCATTGCAGTTCTGGATAACGACACAAAACTTAAAGCGGATGCTAGTTTTTCAGTAGTAATGCTCGACCTGATGGGCGGGAAAAAAGTTGAGATTGATCAGGGGACAAGTGAAACACTTCTTGATTTAAAAGATATTCATAATGGAAAATTTGGTGGTGATATATCAGCTGCAATAACTGCATTGAGTTCGGTTCAGACTGATATCATTGATATAGTTAAAGAAGTGAAAACGTCTCTTTCAGCGATAAACAGAATTATTTCCGATTCAAGTATCGCCGAAAAACTTAGTGTAAGCTTATCCAAGCTTAATAGTGCTCTTGATGAGACAAGAAATCTCATCCGGAACAACAAAGATGATCTAAACACACTTTTGACTTCAACGACCTCAATGACAGACAATGTGAATAAATTTCTGACAAAGAATGACGAGGTTATTAATGAGAATCTGAAAAACCTTGATATTCTTATGAAAAACACTAATCAAATAACAGATAAAATCAAGACAATGATTGAGGAAATCCAGGGTAAAAGGAATAATCTTGGAAAAATCATCTACGATGATGAAATGCTTACTAAACTCCAGACCACTTTGGATAATTTTAATGAGCTTGCCAAACAGATAAATTCTCAATTAAAGGGAGATGGAATTAAAGTTGATGCGGACATTTTTTAAAACAATCACGCTTGTAGCATTAATATATTTTCAAATTCTATTTGGCGCTTCAAAGGATCCAGTACGCGGCGTGAATGGGATGGTGGTTTCAGCAAGTGATTACGCCTCTGAAATTGGGCTGCAGATTTTAATGAAAGGCGGGAACGCAGTCGATGCCGCAGTTGCTACCGGATTTGCACTTTCAGTTTCTTATCCATCTGCCGGGAATATTGGTGGCGGAGGCTTTTTTGTTATACATTTTTCTGACGGCAAGCAGACTACAATTGACTTTCGTGAAAAAGCTCCTGCTGCTGTACATAAGGATATTTATTTAGATAGTGACGGCAATTTTTTACCGGACTTAAGTCAAAAGGGCTGGACATCATCAGGTGTTCCGGGAAGTCCGGCTGGATTGATATTTGCTCACGAAAAGTATGGTTCGTTACCTTTTGAAGAATTGATTCAGCCTGCAATAGATCTGGCGAGAAATGGAATTATCCTCAGTTACGGAGCAGTTTCATCCTTAAATTCAGTTTATACAGAATTCCTTAAATATCCAGCTTCTAAAATGATCTTTACTAAAAATGGCGCTAAATATTCTGAAGGCGATACACTTTTTCAAACTGATCTTGCAAAAACACTTGAATTCATCAGAGATTTAAAAAAGGATGGCTTTTATAAAGGAAAAACAGCTGATTTGATAGTTAAACAATCAATGGAAAATGGAGGTTATTTAACAAAAGAAGATTTGGAAAACTACTCTCCGGTTGAAAGAGTTCCGGTGCGGGGAACTTACCGCGGGTACGATATAATTTCAATGGCACCTCCGTCCTCAGGCGGTGTTGCCTTAATTGAGGCATTAAATATTCTGGAAAATTATGATCTTAAAAAACTTGGATGGGCTTCAAGCAGTTATATTCATTACATAGTTGAATCTCTCAAACACGTTTATGCTGATAGATCTGAGTATTTAGGGGATCCGGATTTTTTTGATGTACCAGCCGATAAGTTGATATCCAAAACTTATTCAAAGGAATTATTTAATTTAATTGATGAAAAAGCTAAAAGACCTTCAGAAATCTCTCGCTCGACTTTTAATCTTTATGAAAGCCCTCAGACCACTCATTATAGCATTGTTGACAAATTTGGAAATGCTGTTAGTGCAACTGTAACGTTAAATTCATCGTATGGCAACAAGATTGTTGTGGATGGCGCTGGTTTTATAATGAATAATGAGATGGATGATTTTAGCTCTAAACCGGGATCACCCAACCAGTTCGGGCTCATTGGTAGTGCAGCAAATAGTATTGAACCAGGCAAACGAATGCTTAGCTCAATGACCCCTACCATAATTTTGCAGAATTTAAAACCGGTTCTGATAATTGGTTCTCCAGGTGGTTCCACTATTATCACAACTGTTTTGCAGGTAGTTTTAAATTGTCTTGATTTCGGTATGGACATCCAGACAGCTATTGATCTTGGAAGATTCCATAACCAATGGCTGCCGGACAGTATTGAATATGAAGATTTTCTGATTTCGGAAGATGTGAGGAATAATCTCACAAATAGAGGACATAAATTCGGAAGTAAAACTTCGCTTGGCAGAGCGGAAGGAATACTTTGGGATTGGAAAAATAAAATCTGGACCGGTGCCACTGATCCCAGGGGATACGGTAAAGCTGTGGGATATTGATGATTCTTGGTTTGGGAACTGATATAATAGAGATATCCAGAATTGAAAAAGTAGTTTCAAAATTCGGCGAAAAATTTCTGGCGAAATTATTTACTTCAAAAGAGATAGAATCCATCCGTGCAAGAAAATACTCTGCTCAGCATATAGCAGGGAGGTTTGCAGCAAAAGAAGCAATTATTAAAGCTCTTGACCCTGATTGGAATAAAGATTTCACCTGGAAATCGTTGGAAATACTGAACGGACCTTCAGGTGTACCAGAAGTTAATACTGTTGGCGATTTTTCAAAAAAAATGCCCGAAAACTCACAAATTCACCTTTCCATCAGCCATTCTGAAAATTACGCAACTGCAGTCGCAATCCTTGAAACCAGATAAACTATTTTTAAATATTAATTGTTGAATAATTAGTTTTATTAAATTTTAGATCGGATATAACTTTGAATAAAAAACGAGTTGTAGTTGCAATGAGTGGCGGAGTTGACTCGTCTGTTGCTGCTGCCATGCTCCATGAACAAGGATACGAAATTATCGGGATCACGATGAAAACCTGGGGTTTTATGGAAGTCGGGGGCGCGCCAAAGCATGAATCGGGATGCTGTAGCCTTGATGCAATTTTTGATGCTAAAAGCGTTGCCAACCTTTTGGGAATACCCCATTATACCGTTGATTTCACTGGAGCATTTGAAGAGACAGTAATTAATAATTTTGTAGATGAATACCTTAACGGCAGGACACCTAATCCCTGCGTAGTCTGTAACAGACTCATCAAATGGGAAGAATTGCTTAAAAAGGCGGATGATCTTGATGCATTTTATGTTGCAACGGGTCATTATTCGACCATTGAATACAATAATTCAGACGGAAGATACATGCTCCGACGCTCAGCCGACCAAAAGAAGGATCAGACTTATGCTCTTTGGGGATTGTCACAGGAAAGCCTTTCCAGAACAATTCTCCCTCTTGGGAACATGACCAAAAGTGAGGTCAGATTATATGCAGAAAACAATGGGCTGAAAACTGCAAAAAAACCTGACAGTCAGGAGATCTGTTTTGTTGCTGATGATAATTATGAACGCTTTTTGAGAGAACGAGTGCCAGAATTGATTAATTCCCTGCCCAAAGGTGATATGGTTTATAAAGGTGAAGTTATTGGAGAACACAGAGGCATACCATTTTACACTGTCGGACAGCGCAAAGGATTGGGTATATCAATGGGAAAGCCTGTTTATGTAAAAAAAATAGATCATAATTCCAATAGAATTGAAATCGGAGATAAGGATGAGCTTCTCGAAAGAGAATTAACTGCAGTTGATGTAAATTTTCTTTCTGTGCCAAAACTTGACAAGGGAATGACTGTAAAAGCTAAAATCCGATACGGGGATATTGCAGCTGAAGCTGAAGTAGTTTCCGCTGATGTCAAATCGTTTTCAATTAGATTTTCCTCTCCCAAAAGTGCTGTTACACCTGGACAGTCAGTAGTACTTTATGATGAAAATTCTTATCTTTTGGCTGGTGGTATTATCAAATAATTAAATCTCAAGGAAATTAGATTCGAACCCGAAGGCAAAATTAAATCCAACCTTAATTCTTTATCCGTTCTTTTATTGAACCAGAGTTATGAACCTCTTTCTATTTGTGGTGTTAAAAAAGCTTTGATTCTAATCATCCTGGGAAAGGCGGAGTTGATCTCAACGGTTGAGAACCGTATTTTACAATCAGTAAATCTAATATATCCCTGGCCGAGTGTCATAAGATTAAAAAAGTTCATTCACGTCCCATATAACAGGATTATCCTGACCAGGAAAAATATAATTAAAAGGGATGGCCACAGATGTGCTTACTGTAAAAGGGCTGATATTTCTCTCACAATTGATCACATACAGCCTAAATCAAGAGGCGGCTCAGATTCTTGGGAAAATCTTGTTGCATGCTGCATACATTGCAATAACAGAAAAGGAAACAGGACTCCGGAAGAAGCAGGAATGAGATTACTGATAAAACCATATCAACCGGATCATATTATGTTGCTCATCAATAATTCGGAAAAGATATATGATTCCTGGAAACCCTTTCTTTTTCAATAAGTTCAGACCCTTTCTCTGAATAACATATCCATTTTTATTATCTTTATTGTTTAGATTTTTTAGGAATGTTATGCCTCAGAAAAGAATACTCAGCGGGATGCGCCCAACCGGAAAACTTCATATCGGCCATTATGTTGGTGCCCTTGAAAACTGGATTGAACTTCAGTATAAATATCAAAGCTTTCATCTGATCGCTGACTATCATGTCCTGACCACCAAGACTGACACTTCTTCAATTTATGAAGATTCTATTGAGATGCTGCTTGATTGGCTTGCTGCGGGTCTTGATCCGGCAATCACCCCGATGTTCCGACAATCTCAGGTTAAAGAGCATACAGAATTATTTATGATTTTTTCAATGCTGATTTCAAGCGCGCGGCTTGAGCGAAATCCAACTCTGAAAGAACAGGTCAGAGATCTTAATATCGAAAATGTAATTTATGGACATTTAGGATATCCGGTACTCCAAACAGCCGATATCCTGCTTTATAAAGGAGAGGCTGTCCCTGTTGGGGAGGATCAGGTTCCGCATGTTGAAATCTCGAGGGAAATTGCACGCAGGTTTAATAACGTATGGGGAGAGGTTTTTCCGGAGCCGGAACCATTATTGACCCGATTTTCTCGTTTACCCGGACTTGACGGGCAGGCTAAAATGAGTAAATCCCTAAATAATACAATATTGCTCTCAGAAAAAGCCGAAGATGTTTCATCAAAATTGCGTAAAGCTGTTACAGATCCGAAAAAAGTGAGAAGAAATGATCCGGGGCGTCCTGAAGTATGTCTGGTATATACTTATCATCAAAAATTCAACGCTGGAGCAACAGAAGAAATTGCAAGTGGGTGCCGTTCTGGTTCTCTTGGTTGTGTTGACTGTAAAAACCGATGTGCTTCCTCGTTAAACGAATTTCTTGAACCATTCAGAGAGAGACGCTGGAAATATGAGAATGATATGAATTTGGTTAAAGATATTCTGCATGATGGGGAACAAAAGGCATTGCAGGTTGCAAAAGATACAATGAATGAAGTGCACAAGGCAATGAATTTAGGCTGATGAGTTTCTACAAGATCCAACTTGATGGTTTCGAGGGTCCATTAGATCTTCTCTTATTTTTTATCAAAAGAGATGAACTGGATATTTATGATATTCCAATCTCAAAAATAACCGGAGATTTTATGGAATATCTTGAGATTATTAAAGATCTGGACCTTGAAATTGCCGGCGAGTTCATTCTGATGGCAGCAACTCTGATGCAAATTAAAGTTAAAATGCTTCTTCCAAAAGAATTAGACGATAAGGGAGAGGAGATTGATCCCCGGATGGATCTTGTAAATGCATTACTTGAATATAAAAGATACAAAGAGATGGCTGAAGAATTTATGATTTTTGAAAACAGTCAGCAGAATAAAGCTTTCAGAGGTTACTATAAGTCAGACCTGAAAGAACATAAAGATGAACTGGGAATTATTCTGAAAAATATTACAATATATGATCTGATGCTTGCATTCAAAAAAGCGCTCGAAAATATTCCCAAAGAGACTTTCCATGAAGTCAGGAAGATAAATGTTACAATTGATCAGCAGATAGCTTATATCAGCTCAAGGGTTAGACAGGGCAAAAGACTTAGATTTTTAGAGCTTGTTACTGAAATGAAAGATAAAATCAGAATTATTGTTACATTTATTGCAATGCTTGAAATGATTCGATCCGGAATGATAGGTTTAAGGGAAACAGAGACATTTAATGATTTTGAGATATTCGGAGTTGAGAATGGATAACACTTATAGATCTGTCATAGAATCTCTGATCTTTGCTTCAGAAGAACCATTGCCTTTGTCCACTATTATTAAAGCTATCAAAGAAGTGGATGGATCAGATATTCAAATTAATCCAGAAGATGTTGAATATTCTGTTGAGCATTCGAATCGTTTGTTTGAAGAAAACGACCATGCATTTCGAATTATTAAGATTGCAAATGGCTATGTTTTTGCTACCAAAACAGAATTCGCGAATTATCTTGGCTATCTTTCGGCAGAGAAGAATAAAAGACGATTGAGCCAGGCTGCATTAGAAACTTTGGCAATTATTGCTTACAAACAGCCTATAACCAAGCCCGAAATTGAATCCATCAGAGGTGTTAACTCAGACTATATGATCAACACGCTTCTCGAAAAAAAATTAATCGTTATTAAGGGTAGATCAGAATCAATCGGCAGACCTTTGCTTTATGTAACAACCGATGAGTTTCTCAAATATTTTGGACTTAATAATCTTACTGATTTACCAAAGCCGCGCGAAATTGATGAGATTATGAAGGATACTGATTTCCTTGAACAGAAACGGAAAATTATGCTGAATGCCATTGAAGAGGAAATTGAAAAAGAAACACAAGGGGATGATGAAAATGAGACTGAATAAGTATATTGCTGACTCGGGAATTACTTCCAGAAGGAAAGCTGAACAACTGATAACAGAAGGAAGGATAAGTATTAATGGTCAAATAGTTACTAACCTTGCTGTTGATATTGATCCAACCAGGGATTCTGTGGAGTACGATGGAGAAAAAATACGATTAAAGAAAAAATTGTATTTTCTTTTGAATAAACCCAAAGGATATATTACCAGTACCTCTGATGAAAAGAACAGAAGGACTGTGATCGAACTGATTAACACAAGAGAAAAAATATTTCCTGTCGGAAGGCTTGATTACAATACAACCGGTGTTCTATTACTTTCTAATGATGGCGATTTTTCAAATTTACTCCTTCATCCAAAAAAAAATATCAAGAGAATATACAAAGCCATTCTGGACCATGATATTTCAGATGAACATATTGCCACATTCCGGAAAGGAATTTTCATCGATAACCGCAGAAGCGTTTTTACAGATATTAATGTGTCACCAAAAAATAAAAAGGCGGTCACAGTAACAGTCGTTGAGGGAAGAAACCATTTCGTAAAGAATATGTTCAGTGCTCTGGGTTATACAGTTATTCAGCTAGAACGAATATCGTTTGCCGGATTTACATGCGAGAATTTGCAGCAAGGTCAATATAGAAAACTTGATGAACGTGAAGTTCAAAATTTTTTATTGAATGATGCCAAGATATAGAATAATAGTAATAATTATTGTATTCTGCGGAGTATTATATTCACAGGCGAATTCACCAAACAAACTGCTGAATCTGAGAACTGATATCCAGTCGATCCTGGATGACCCTAATTTCAGTCATGCTATTTGGGGTGTTGAAATTCGATCTCTCAAAACCGGTGAAACATTATTTAAAATCAATTCAGATAAACTATTCATCCCTGCTTCAAATCAGAAATTGTTCATTACCTCATCGGCCTTACTTTTATTAGGATCGCAGTATAAATACCATACCAATTTTTATGTGAACGGACAGATAGTGAGCGGAGTACTATATGGTGACCTTCTGATACAGGGAAGTGGTGATCCGACAGTTGAAATTGATGAAAAATCGGGTAAATCCGTATTCAAAAATTGGGCAGATTCTCTTAAGCAGAAAGGTATTAAAAAGATTACCGGAAACCTCATTGGAGATGATGGTGCCTTTGAAGAAACTACTTTAGGCGAAGGTTGGCAATGGGATTTGAATAATTACTGGTTCGCTGCTCCATTTGGAGCATTAAGTTTCAACCAAAACTCTGAAAAAGTTATTCTTGAATATACAGTCGAAAGCCTTCCGGTAAAACTAATCTACGATGCAACCACATCGCCGAATACTTTTGTAAATAAAGTACGCTCCTTACCGAATTTATCACGAGCTTCGATTGAGTACAGCAAAGATCCTTGCAGCAATATTGTAACTTTATTTGGCGGTTTCCCTAAGAAAGATTCTCCATTCGAAGTTAGAATAGCCATTGACAATCCAACTGACTATTTTCTCTCAAATTTGAAACATTACCTAAAACAGAATGGCATTGATATAAGTGGTGATATTGTCGATGCATCCTTCCAGGTTACCGATACGGATTATAAAGAAATGAAAATGTTATTTATCCATAAAAGTCCGGAATTGAAAGAAATAGTCACAAAAATTAACAAATTAAGCAACAACTTTTATGCGGAGCAGTTATTCCGGACCCTCGGATTTGAATTTTATGGATTTGGGTCCGCAGAAAATGGAGTTAAAGCGATTAAAGATTTACTTAAAACAATGGGAATTAATCCCGAGAATTTGTCTCTTGTGGATGGATCGGGTATTTCCAGGCTCAACCTTGTTACGCCGAAACAGATTGTAAATCTGTTAAGTTATATGTATGTTAGCGGAGAATTTGATTCATTCTTTGAATCTCTGCCTATTGCAGGTACTGATGGAACACTTTCAGATCGTATGCGAAAAACTTCGGCCGAAGGAAATGTCAGAGGTAAGACAGGATTTATGGAAAATGTCATGGCACTTTCTGGCTATCTGAAAACTGCCGAAGGTGAACCAGTAGCTTATTCAATCATGATCAATAATTACAGAGTTCCGTCATCACTGGCTATATATACACAAAACCTGATATGCCAGAGAATTACAAATTTTTCAAGAAAATAATTTAGGAGTCCTCATTCCGATGGAAAACCAGCCTGTTACAGATTTAAATGAACTGATGAAGAGACGATTGGAAGAACTTCATGAACTTAAAAACAGAAACGTTGAAACTTTTGCCTACGATTATCCTGTGACTGACTATTCTTCCGATATCCTTTCGAATTATGAAAAATTTGAAGGAAAAACAGTAAATATTGCAGGCCGAATTATGGCAATCAGACGGATGGGAAAAGCATCATTTTCTCATCTTCTCGATAACAAAGGAAAAATTCAGGTTTATCTCCGGAAGGATGATATTGGTGAAGATAATTATGCCGTATTTAAATTATTGGATATCGGTGATATTATTGGTATAAGTGGATATGTTTTCACAACTAAAACTGGCGAGATATCAGTCCATGCAACCGGATTTAAATTGTTGACTAAATCAATGAGGCCCATTCCCATCGCAAAAGAAACAATTGATGAGAATGGAAATAAAGTTGTTTATGATCAGTTTTCCGACAAGGAGCTTCGTTATAGACAAAGGTATCTCGACCTGATTGTAAATCCGGATGTAAAAGATGTTTTTGTGAAAAGATCGAAGATAATCAGAGAGATAAGGAATTTTCTGGACAATAAAGGATATATTGAAGTTCAGACACCCGTGCTCCAGACACTTTATGGGGGAGCATCGGCACGTCCATTCATAACCCATCATAATGCACTGGACATGAAGCTATTCTTGAGAATTGCTGAAGAATTGTATCTGAAAAGGCTAATTGTTGGCGGCTTTGAAGGCGTTTATGAACTTGGAACTGTTTTCAGAAATGAGGGAATAGATCGGACACACAATCCTGAATTTTCTATGCTCGAACTTTACGTGGCTTATAAAGATTACGAATGGATGATGGATTTTGTGGAAGAAATGATTAGGGAAGTTGTACAGAATGCTCTGGGGACAACCGTTGTCAATGTTGATGGTAAAACTTTGGACTTTGGCAAAAAATGGAAAAGAATTTCTTATGCCGGAGAGATAAAAAATAATTGTGGTATTGATATTTTCTCTGAATCGTTAGAAAACATGAAGAGTTTTCTTAAATCTTCAGGAGTTGAGATTGCACATCTGAAAACTAAAGGTCAGATTATTGACGAATTATTTGAAACTGTTGTGCAGGACAAATTAATTGAACCGACTTTTTGTGTTGATTATCCGCTTGAAATATCACCTCTGGCAAAAAGACACAGATCACAGGAGGGTCTCGTTGAAAGATTTGAGGGGTTCATTCTGGGACGCGAAATTTGCAATGCATTTAGCGAGTTAAATGATCCAATTGACCAAAAAGAGCGCTTTATTGAACAGAAAAAGAATTTTGAACTTGGTGATGACGAAGCTCAGCAGATGGATGAGGATTTTATTAAATCTCTGGAATACGGTATGCCTCCGACTGCCGGGCTTGGAGTTGGAATTGACAGGCTGATAATGATACTCACTAACCAACCTTCTATTAAAGATGTCATTTTATTTCCTCATATGCGGAATAAATAATTAAAAAATGAAAGCAATATTTTCAATCCTATTATTTCTTCTGTTGACGAAATTCCAGATATTTGCTGAAGTTGTCTCAGATAGTAGCGAGGTATTTCCCAATACGATTGACAGACCTTATCCCGGGAAATTTCTCTCCGAAATAAATTATCCCGAAAAATATAACCCCCTTGAAAAAGAAATAAATTACAAAAATCTGGCAATTACTTCCGGTCTTGTGGGAGGGACAATAATCGGGATTCATATATACCAGGCAAATGCCTGGTGGCAGGACCAAAGCAATGTTTTTAAGATTAAAAACGACTGGAACTATGCTTTATGGATTGATAAAACCGGACATTTTTTCGGAACAAATCTGACAGCTCATTTTTTAACCGCCTTTCTCGAATCTTCTGACCTTGATCAGGAAGATGCCTATCTATATGGCGCTATTTCGGCCTTTTGTTTTGAAATGTATATTGAAATTGAGGATGGATTTGGTCCATATTGGGGTTTCAGTCCCGGTGATGCTTTAAGCGATTTTTTAGGAGCTTCTTTCTACTTATCCCAATATTATTTCCCTTATATGCGAAATTTTCAGCCCAAAGTTAGTTATTATCCATCCGAAAAATTCAGGCAGGGATTGCATAAAGGCAACAATATCATTGATGACTATGAAGGTCAGAAATACTGGATGGGAATGCGGATGAAAAACATTCTGCCGAAAAATCTATCAGAGTATTGGCCATCGATACTTATGCTATCAGTCGGAATGGGTGTAAGTAATCTGAACGGCTCTGGCGGCGGTATCAGGAATATTTATATAGGACTTGATATTGATACGGAACAATTACCATTCCTGCATGGACAATTTGGTAATTTTATTAAGAATACACTTAATTATATCCATTTCCCGATGCCTGGAATACGAATTTCACCGACGGCTGCATTTTTTGGTTTAGTTTATTAGGCACGTCTTGGATTTCAGTATTATCATCCCTACGCTTAATGAAGAAAAACTTCTGCCCGGACTTCTCGAGTCAATTAATTCTCCGGAACTCAGGAAACTCTATTCGTACGAGATTATTATTTCCGATGGCGGAAGTACTGATGGTACGATTGAGAAAGCTCTCATCCATGCTGATAAAATCACGGTACATAACCAGGAGCAGCCCCAGAATATTGCTGCCGGCAGAAACAAAGGTGCGGAGGGCGCAATTGGTGATATTCTTGTTTTTCTGAACGCTGATGTCAGGTTTGATGATCCCGAAATTTCGATGCAGGAAATTATGGCGTTTAAAAAAGAAAAGAATTATGATGCGGCTACTTGTTATGTCAAAATATTCCCTGAAGAAAGAATATTTTCCGACAAAATATTCCTCGGATTTTATAATTATTATTTTCATCTTTTAAATATTATTGGCGTTGGAATGGGAAGAGGGGAGTATCAAATCATCCGGAAAAGTGTTTTCGAGAGAGTTAGAGGATATAACGAGTCCCTGCCCGCAGGTGAAGATTTTGATCTCTTTAAACGGATAAGAAAACACGGAAAGATAAAGAATCTGAAAGCTACAATGGTTTATGAGGCACCAAGAAGATTCAGGAAATACGGGCATCTGAAAATATTGCTCACATGGTTTGTTAATAGTGTCTCTGTTATATTTTTCAAAAAATCATTCTCTGATAAATGGGAAAGAACCTGATTATGAAAAAAATACTGATTTTGCTCATCGTTTTAGCCGGAATCTCATTCGGTCAGGCGGGCTATGTTGAATATGACCATAACATATATAATTTCCTCCAAAGGATGCAGATCACTGGAATCATAACCAATTATGATGAATTTGAAATTCCTAAAGCAACACCACAAGTAATTGAATTTTTAAGAGAAATAGAGCTAAAACGGGATATTATAAGTGACATTGATAGGCAGCGGCTTAACGATTTTCTTAGAGAATTTCAATTCGAAAATAAAACTGATATCGATAATTACCATTCACTTTTTCCGGAGTTTTCATTAGCAAAGCATTTTGATGAAAAGGAAAAAGCGCTTTTTATCTCTGCTGATTCTAATAATTTCTTTCTTAAAGTAAACTTTAGAGCGACGATTGAAAATCATTTCAACCATAATTTATTAAGTCGTGATGCAGCAATGATTTTTTATGGCGGATCTATTAGTGGAAGAATCCAAAATAATATTGGTTTCTATATCTATTCTACGAATGGAACATTTGTCGGTAATCGAAGCCTTGTTTCTGAACAACCACGAATAAAGTATAATTATAAATTCAACGAGAGTCCTGGACAGTCTGCAAATTCGGATTATTTTGATGAAACAGAGGGATTCCTAAGTTATAATACGAAACATATTGATTTGAAAATCGGAAGAGATCGGAAATTGCTTGGCTATGGTAAGATAAAAAATGTACTGAGCGAAATTGCGCCGCCGATGGATTATCTCAGTTTTAGCATTAAGTATGGAATATTTTCATTCGACTATACCCATGGGAAACTACTCGGAAATTTGACTATTTCGAGTGATTCAGTGATCGGATCAATAAAATCGGTGGGTGAAAAGTATTTTGTTCATCATAGGTTCAGGTTTGATTTATCGAAAAAATTCTCATTAGGTTTTGGTGAAAATCTCATTTATTCCAGAAGATCAATGGATTTGGCTTACCTCAATCCGTTAAATTATTTTAAGAGTATTGAACATTTTAATCAGGATCGGGATAATTCTCAGATTTTCCTTGATTTCACTTACAAGCCTGTTGACGGGTTTCTTATTTTTTTTGCTTTCCATCTTGATGACATCAATTTCTCCGAGATTGGAAAAGGGTGGCATGGGAACCAGACTGCCTATAACTTATTACTCAGTTCAACTTTAATTGAGCCTTTTGACTTATCGTTTCAATTTCTGCTCATCGAGCCATATTTTTACACGCACCGTATTCAGGAAAATAATTTTACAAACCTCAATCATCCGCTTGTCGGAAATCTGCAGCCTAATTCACTTAATTTTTATTTTTTTGCAGAAGCATGGGTAAGTTACAAACTAATGCTCGGTTTTTCAGCAGGATATTCAATTCACGGTACAAACGTTTATGATCCTTCCGGTAAATTACTTATAAATAATGGTGGTAGCGTTATTGATTCACGCAGGAATACTCTGGATGCTCTGCAGGTTTTCTTTCTTGATGGACCACTGGAAATAAAAAAAGAGATTAGTTTTCAATATAAGTACGAAATAATTTCAGGAATTTTTATGATTGGAGACATCGTTTATCTTAATAAAATTATGGATCAGGAAAAATCTACATCTGTTAATGTTATGAACAGGTTGTTAATAACATTATAATTCTGTTAAGTGCAAAATTGAAACAAAGTATTAAATATCAGGTATAATTTCTGAAAGGTTAATATGGATTTAATAAAATTTACGAACCTAAAAGAAAAAGTATTTCCTTATAAGAATATGACACCGAATATCGATCCTTCGGTATTCCTGGCGCCTGGTTCTAAGATTATCGGCAATGTGACGATTGGAGAATTTTCAAGTGTTTGGTATAACACCGTAATTCGGGGAGATGTTCATTATATCAAAATTGGTAACAAAACAAATATTCAGGACAATTCTATGCTCCATGTTACCAATGGGAAATATCCACTTCATATAGGGAATGAAGTAACTATTGGACACAGTGTTAATTTACACGGCTGTACACTGAATGATCGGTGCTTTGTCGGAATTGGAGCCATAATTCTTGATGGCGCCGTTATTGAGCCGGAAGCTATGGTGGCAGCCGGAGCGGTTGTTCCCCCAGGTGTGCGTGTACCGAGCGGTTTTCTATTCGGAGGCGTACCGGCAAAACAACTCAGGAAACTGACTGCTTCTGAATTAAATGATTTCATTGCTTCTGCTGAAAGGTACGTCCAGTATTCTGTTGACACATATACGACATTTATTTCGTCAGGGATAAAATACTAAGGTATAAAATGGCGACAAAATTGACCATAATAAATACTTCTTCCAAAAAAATTAATAAAAGAGGAGTGCGGGAACTCGTAAAAAAGCTTTCTGAACATTTTTCTTTTTCTGTATTTTCCCTCGAGATTTATTTTGTTTCATCTTCAGATATATCCGAAATAAATAAAAACTATCTGAATCATGAGGGAACTACCGATGTGATCACATTTGACTACTCGGAAGTAAAGCAAAGAATCGATTCAGAGATATACATTTCAGTGCAGGATGCAGAAGAAAATGCGAAAATTTACAATGTATCCCTCGAATTGGAATTAAAAAGATTGATTATCCACGGAGTTTTACATATTTTGGGCTATGACGACAAAGACTCATCAAAGAAGTTAATAATGAAATCTATTGAAGATGAACTTACCAATAATATTATTCTGGAAAAAAATATAATTTAAGATGACTCCATCAAAAATTATTGAAGTACTCGCAAAAATACTTGACTATTTGAATAAAAATTATACTTTGGATGAAGTGAATTCCAAATTAATACGTAATAAACGATTCGACAGTTTTACATTAAGTACGGCATACAGCCTTATTTTTGATAAGGTGCTAAGTAAAAGACTGAACAATTTTTATTATGATAATAAACCGGGTGAAAAATTCCGGATTTTTACTGAAGAAGAAAAGAATTTTATTGGGGAAGAAAATCTGAATTATATAATGTATCTTGCGAATGTAAGATTATTGGATATTTCTACTCTCGAAATGATTTTGGAACAATTGATGCTTTTCCCGGCCGATAAAATTACAAAGAACGACATAAACTGGCTTATTTATATATCACTGATTGAATTTAATTCAGATATTCTTCCGGGCAGCCGATTACTGCTTGGCTCTCATGATACAATAAATTAGGTAAATATGGATGATATTTTCAGGGAACAGATAACTGGTTATCGTTCCGAAATGGAGGGTATCAGAGGCGTATCTTCCAATACAGTAAAATCCTATTTGACTGATATTAAACAGTTCGCGGAATTTCTTAAGACTAATTCCATTTCATCATTTTATTCAGTAAATGAAAGGATAATAAGGACTTATCTTTCTTTTCTTAATGATAATGGTCTGGAAAAAGCTACGATAGGAAGAAAGCTATCCTCCCTCCGGAGTTTTTATGATTATTTACTTCGCACCCAAAATAATGCAGGTAATGTTCTAAAACATATTAAAAATCCAAAAGTATCACGGAAACTGCCGGAGATTATTCCGGACAATACATTTGTCGTTTTATTGGACAGCATTAAAAAAAATGAATCACCTCCGGATGATTTAATATTTAGTGCTATACTGGAACTTCTTTATGGTTGCGCCTTGCGTGTGTCGGAAGTCTGCTCACTAAAGTTGAGCGATGTTAGCCTCGACGCTAAATCACTCAGAGTTCTCGGCAAGGGATCGAAATATAGGATTGTTCCTCTTGGGAGTAAATCTGTTCTGACAATTAAACAATACATGACGTGGAGGATTTCGAGATCAGAATTTGATAATCTTTTGCTCACATCGAAGAGAAAACCGGTTTATGAAAGATTTGTTTACAGAATTGTTAATAAATATCTGAAGGAGGTTGCCAGCTTGGAAAGAAACAGCCCTCATATATTGAGGCACAGCGCTGCTACTCATATGATGAATAATGGCGCTGATCTCATGGCAGTTAAGGAAATACTTGGTCATGAGAATCTATCTACAACTCAGATTTACACACATGTTAGTATTGAAATGCTTAAAAAAGCCTACAAATCAGCTCATCCAAAATCTTAAGGAGTTCTTATGAACATCAACATAACATCTCGTAAGTTCCGTGCAAAAGACATTTTGAAAGATTATATCACTCAGGAAGTTAAAGGTTTAAACCGGTATAATGATCAGGTCATGGATGTTAATGTGATATTAAGTTTCACACACATGAAAGACAGCATAAAAACTTGTGAGATGGTAGTACATATTCCTGGCAAAATTATTACAGTCACAGCGGAATCAGAAGAATTTGAGAAATCCATTCATCAATGTATTGAAAAGGTCATCCGACAGTTGACTAAAGAAAAAACTAAGAAACTAAATAAGATTAGATGATCGATCTCAGTAAAAATATAATCTCAAGAAAAAAAAACATAAATGTTGATTTTTTCTATCAACATGTCAAAGACCGCTTTAAAGTCAGACTTCATTCGTCGACAATCGGTTTTGACAGAGAGATAGTTGATCACAATTTACACAGACCCGGTCTTGCATTGGCCGGGTTTGTGGAGTTATTCACTTCAAAAAGGATACAGATTTTCGGGAATACAGAGATGGAATACCTGAAAATTTTAAGTCCTGAGGGAAGATATAAAGCCCTCGACAACATTTTCAGATGCGATATTCCATGTCTGATCGTAACAAACGGAACAGAACCACCGGCAGAAATGTCTGAATTGGCTGAAAAATATAAAATTGCGATTTTTATTTCTGAATACAATACAACTAAAAGTGTCTATCTAATAAGTGATTTTCTTGACGACCAATTTGCACCGACATTATCGCTTCACGGATCTTTTGTAGATGTATATGGAGTTGGAATGGTGTTTATGGGCAATTCAGGTATAGGAAAAAGTGAAGTTGCTCTGGATTTGGTTGAAAGAGGTCATCGTCTCGTTGCAGATGATGTAGTTATCTTCACAAAAAAGGGGGAAGGAATCCTTATCGGCTCCGGCACCGATACTGTGCAGCATCTTATGGAGATCAGGGGAATAGGTTTTATTGATGTCCGGGGAATGTTCGGTATCAGAGCTATAAGATTTCAAAAAAGACTTGAAATCATTATTGAGTTGGAAGTTTGGGACGATTCAACTCATTATACAAGAACTGGGCTTGATGAAACTTTTTTAAACATTATGGATGTTGATATACAGTATGTCAAACTTCCGATTGTTCCCGGAAAAAATATTACAGTCATCGCGGAAGTGATAGCTCTGAATTATTTACTGAAACACTATGGTCATGACGCCATAAAAATTTTACAGGAAAGGATGTCTCACAAAATGAAAACGCAAAAAACTGGGATTGACCGGGTAATTGATTATTTTGAACACGATTTTGAATAATAAATTTGTTTTTTATTGCCGAGAATGTTATATTCGCCGTCAAGTTAATATATGAAAAACTTTTACTACTTTTCAAAGAATAAGCTTAAGTTCATAGAAATCTCGAATTTCTACAGGAAATTCTTGTTTCTTATCGGATTTTTCTCCATTTTATTTACCTTTTTCATCTTCGGGGCATATTTTTTTATTAATGATATTGTTAACCCGGATGTTAAAGTTAAAGAACTTGAGAGAAAAAACAGAGAACTTAAATCATTGTTTTCTGATTTATATGACAGATATGAGAATCTTGATAATGATCTGTTAGAACTTCAGAAAAAGAACGACGATCTGCGGCTTGCCACAAATCTCAAACCACTTTCTAAAGAGGATCGTGAGGTGGGCACAGGTGGAAATATTTTCCCCAAAATTGACATTAAAGATATGGATGATTTTAATGACGTTGTATCTGTTCTTAAAAAATACGTCAATAATATTTCATCCAAACTGGAATTTGAATCAAATAATTACAAAGAGATTCAACAAAAAATAAAAACTAACGAGCAATTATTTTCAGCTATACCTGCAATAATTCCTACATTTGGCTCGGTTGGTAATGATTTTGGACTAAGGATGCACCCCATATTAAAAATTCGCCGGATGCATGAAGGACTTGATATCGTTACTGATACCGGCACACCTGTTTATGCTCCAGGTGGAGGAAATGTTAGTTTTACCGGAAACAGAGGAGGTTACGGAATCACTCTGGAAGTTTCCCACGGATTTGGATATAAAACCCTTTATGGACACCTTTCAAGAATTGTGGTCAGGCCCGGACAGAAAATTAATCGGGGAGATTTAATTGCTTACACCGGTAATTCCGGAAAACTGACTACAGGACCGCATTTACACTATGAAATTCATCATAATGGCATTCCGCTAAATCCGAAGAATTTTATTTACGACAACATCAATTTATTTGAATTAGTATCAAAGTAATTTCCCGGAGTTCATTTTATGATTTGGACTGTTGAATTAGCCTCTTATCTTGATGACGCTCCATGGCCGGCTACGCGAGACGAATTAATCGATTATGCCGAGCGCATAGGTGCGCCCCTCGAAGTGGTTGAAAATCTTCAGGAACTTGAAGACTCAGATGAAGAATATGAAACTATTGAAGACATTTGGCCTGATTACCCCAGTGATGAGGACTTTTTCTATAATGATGACGAATATTCACAAAATTAATAGCATCTGAATTGACCGATAAATTAAATAGGGGAGTCTATGGGCAAAAAAGAATCATGGACTCTCTATTTAAAATATATAAATCTAAAAATATACCTCATGCTTTCATTTTTTCCGGGAAAAAGGGATTAGGAAAGTTTTATACTGCGATTAATTTCCTCCAGCTTATTAATTCCCATCTTCCAACCACCATATTAGACCAAATTTCCAAATTACGAGAGCCATACGTAAAGCTATTATTTCCCTTGCCTAAGGGTCGGTCAGAAACGACGGATGATAATCCTTTTGATAAACTTGAAAAGGAAACTGTCAGATTAATACAGGATGAAATAGCGAAAAAAAGTGCGAACCCGTTCTACGAAATCCAGATAGAAAAGGCAAATTCAATAAAAATAAGTTCGGTCAGGGATGTAATCAGAACACTTTCTTTGTCCTTTGACGAAGCTGAATATCGCTCAGTCATTATTATGTTGCCTGAGAAGATGAGCAGTGAAGCTCAAAACGCACTTTTAAAAACTTTGGAAGAACCACCGGAAAAAGTTGTGTTCTTTTTACTAAGTGAAAACATTAATGGGGTATTACCAACAATTGTTTCCCGATGTTGGAAATATAATTTCGATGACTTGAATAATAATGAGATATCAGCGATTCTAACCGATTATTTCCCGGAATATTCGGGAAGTGAATTAATTGAAAGAATAGGCGAATGCAGCTCAGTTCAAGAAGCGATTGAGTTTATTAATTCTGATCTTTCAAATGAGAACAGACTTGTAATTGAGTTTCTCAGACATGCGATTGCGGGAAATTATTATACTTCATCTGAGGTTGTAAAAACTCTGACTGAAAAAGATGATAAAACTGTTATTACGAGATTTTTAGTAAAAATCTATCAATGGTTCTCAGATTCAATTAAAGAACGGAACAATTTTGATAGGCTTTATGACACTGATAATTATGAAAGTATCGCCAAATTCAATGCAAGATTTCCTGATGCAGACATAGAATACTTACTTTCAAAAATTGATTATTTACTTCAATTGATTGATTCGACCAATGTTGCCTTGAATATAATTCTGATGAATGTTATATTTGAGGTTAACAATGTCGCATTAAAGGAATGATATGATAAAACAGGACCTTTCATTTCTAAAAGGTAGTGTCGAAATAGGAAATGAAAACATTAATAGTATCTGTAGTTATTATAAAATTCTTTCTGAAAAACTTGAAAGTGATATTATCCCCGAAGACCTTAAATATCAGCTCAACATTCTAGAAAATCAAGACAAGATTGTCGATGAAACAGTGAGTAAGACAGCCAAATTCTTGGAAATAGAATGTGACGGGCTGATTCACGTACCTTTTTGTAAGATTCCCGATGAGGCAGAGATAGAGATTTATCCCGGGGATGTCATACTGATCAGTAATGAAGATTCGGTCGAAATTGCAAAAGTAAAAGACCTCGGGGAGGTTGTTTGCCTAAAAGTTGCAAAAATAATCCGTGATTGTGAGCATTTTCCAGTCTTTATTAGAAAATTGAATATGGATGATGAACACCGATTTTCACAGAATAAAGTGATAGAAAAGAAAGCTGTCCCATTTTTTAAGGAACTTGTTGAAAATCTACAACTCAGCATGAAACTTGTTTCAATCCATTACCAGTTCGATCGTAAAAAAATGTTTTTTTTCTATACGTCTGATGGGCGCGTTGATTTCCGTGAATTAGCGAAACTACTTGCAGCCGAATTCCGTACAAGGATAGAACTCAGACAGATTGGAATGAGAGATGAAGCAAAAAAAATTGGCGGTTTGGGTAGCTGTGGAAGGGAATATTGCTGCGTAGCTTTTATAAATAACTTTAAGAATCTCGGTATTTCGGTTCAAAATGAAACCGGGAATACCAATAATATTTCCAAAAGTTGTGGACCATGCGGCAAACTGAAGTGTTGTTTCAATTTTGAAAACTAATAATTTTTTATGGATAATAAATGAATAAAGTTGTTATTGTTGATGCGAAGAGAACATCAATTGGCTCATTTTTAGGCTCACTTTCCTCATTTACTGCTCCGCAGTTAGGGAAAATCGTTATAGAAAATCTCTTGCAGTCAAATAATCTTGATCCCGAAATCATAGATGAAGTAATTCTCGGCAATGTCTTAAGCGCCGGAATTGGCCAGGCGCCCGCAAGACAAGCAGCCCTTTATGCAGGTTTGCCTAATAAAGTTGAATGTCTTACAATTAATAAAATGTGCGGTAGCGGGTTGAAAGCACTTATGCTGGCACAACAATCGATTGCATTGGGCGATGCCGACATAATCATCGCAGGGGGCATCGAAAGCATGAGTAATGCTCCTTATATTATTCCTAAAGCCAGAAATGGCTACAGAATGGGACATGGTGCTATTCTCGATTCAATGATCAATGATGGATTATGGGATATTTATAATAATATTCATATGGGTAATTGTGCCGAATCATGTGCAAGAGAGTATCAATTTAAAAGAGAAGAACTTGATGCCTTTGCGGTTGAATCCTACAATCGAACCCTCAATGCTCAGCAAAAAGGAATCTTTAAGGATGAAATAGTTCCTATAGAAATCATTTTTAAAAAGGATCGTATTGTTGTGGATTCAGATGAAGAGCCTGGTAAGGTGAAATTTGATAAAATTCCTTTGCTCAAACCTGCATTTGAAAAAGATGGTGTGATTACAGCAGCGAATGCTTCCAAAATCAATGACGGAGCCTCAGCTATTTTGATAATGTCAGAGAAAACAGCAAAACGATTAGACCTGGTTCCAATGGCTGAGATAGTATCTCAGGCTTCTTTCGCAAAAGCGCCAGTGGATTTTGCAACAGCACCTATTGATGCAATTGCGAAAGTAATTAATAAATCCGGAATAAAGTTGAACCAAATTGAGCTTTTTGAGATAAACGAAGCTTTTGCTGTTGTAACTTTGGCTGCTCAAAAAAAATTGAACCTCGACCCTGAAAAAGTAAATGTGAACGGTGGCGCAATTGCACTCGGGCATCCAATAGGCGCAAGCGGCGCCAGAATTCTTACAACCCTGGTTCACGAAATGCGCAGAAGAAACGCGGTTTACGGTCTTGCAACACTTTGTATCGGAGGCGGCGAAGCTTCAGCTGTCATAATTAAAAATTATAATTGATCATTGGGAGATATTTGATGACAATCAGGAAAGTGGCAGTTATTGGTGCCGGCACAATGGGAAATGGCATTGCCCATGTATTCGGACAGAATAATTATAGTGTGCAGTTGGTTGACCTAAGCGACGAGATACTCAGTACTGCCAGGAATACAATTTCAAAAAATCTTGAAAGGCAGGTCAAAAAGAATTTGATCACTCCCGAAACTGCTGAAGCCACTTTAGGAAATATTATCACAGTTCCTGGAATAGATAATATTGATAAAGAGAATGATTTAATTATCGAAGCTGTAGTTGAAAAGATTGATGTTAAAAGAAACATTTTTAATATTTTATCTAATATAATTAAACCAGATTCTATCTTTGCATCTAATACATCTTCAATTTCAATCACTGAATTGGCAGGGAAAACCAGACCAGATAAATTCATTGGTATGCATTTTATGAATCCTGTTCCTGTCATGAAACTTGTTGAAATAATTCGAGGTTACTCCACAAGTAATGAAACCTATGAGCTTATTAAGCAAACCTCAGAAACGATTGGAAAAACTCCTGTCGAAGTTTATGACTATCCGGGTTTTATTTCTAATAGAATATTGATGCCGATGATTAATGAAGCAATATTTTCTCTTTATGAACACGTTGCAACCAAAGAAGCCATTGACGAAGTCATGAAACTCGGCATGAATCATCCAATGGGTCCATTAACCCTGGCTGATTTTATAGGATTGGATGTTTGTCTCGATATTATGAACGTTTTGTATCATGGATTTAACGATTCGAAATATCGTCCATGTCCATTACTAAAAAAAATGGTTGACGCGGGTAAATTAGGAAGAAAGTCAGGAGAAGGCTTTTATCAATATCGTTAATGAATAGATTCTCATTACTGCGTTTAAGGCGTTACAGCCAGACATATTTATCAAGATTTCAGAAGAAGATACTTTCTCTGTCTATGCCTGAGTATTCTATCTTTGTCGGGTATGGAATTATTACCGGGGTTTTGACAGGTCTATCCGCAGTTGTTTTTCATAAATCAATTGATTTTTTCAATAAAATATTTTTCCAGCAAACAGCCGAAGGGCTCTTTTTTTTAGGAGCCGGAGCAGTAATAGTTTTACCTGCACTTGGGATGTTAATACAGAGTATTATGATTTCATTTGCCCCCGAAACAGCTAAAAAGAGGGGAGTCGGCGAAGTAATAAAATCTGTTGCGTTCCGCGGCGGCTTTATCCCTTTCCGGACAACGCTTTTCCACTTTTTTGCCCCTGTGATAAGTATTGGTTCCGGGCTTACTGTTGGTCCCGAGGGGCCGGCGGCACAATTGGGCGGAGGAGTCGCAAGCAAATTTGCAAATCTTATAGGACTCTCTGATTCGCGAAGGAGAATGTTCACTGCCGCGGGAGCGGGAGCCGCAATTGCCGCAATCTTCAATACTCCTTTAGGAGGGATTTTTTTCGCGCTTGAAGTCATACTATTAAATGATTTCCAATCCCCAACCTTTTCGTCTCTCATCCTCGCTTCCGTAACTGCAAGTTCAATTTCACGTGTATTTTTAGGAAATGAGCCCGTATTTGTTTTTAATCTGGCTAAGGAAATCGGTTATTCACAGCTCTATCTTTTTATCTTACTTGGAGTTGGTGGCGGTATCCTCTCAATTCTTTTTATCAAGTATTCGAGTTTCATTCATAAAAAGATGAAATCAATTATTCCTGTTGTCGCGCCCAGATGGATTGTAATGTTAATAGTAGGATTGATTGTCGGAATATGCGGATATTTTTACAGTGAAATATTTGGTGTTGGTTATAATGCAATCAATAAAATTTTAGCTCAAAGTATTCCTATCAAAGTTATTTTAATTCTTCTGATCATGAAGTTTTTCCTAGTACCCCTCGTGCTGAATTCGGGGGGGTTCGGTGGTACTTTTGCACCATCATTGTTTATTGGAGCTTGTTATGGTTCGTTATTTGTATTCGGATCAACTCAGATATTTGGGCTAAATTTGGATATTACTGCATTTATTCTTGTTGCAATGGGCGCTCTGCTAGGGGGCATAAATTCTATTCCAATTTCAGCCATTCTCATATTATTTGAGATGACTCAGAATTACTCAATTATTCTTCCACTCATGCTTGGAGTTGTGATTAGCACAACAATCGTTCAACTCGTACTCAAAGGCTCTGTTCACGTAAAAAACCTTCAGCAGGAGGGCTATAATATTTCTTCCGGAAGAGAGACACATATTCTCAGATCGCTGTCTGTAGAAGATGTCATGAAAAAGGAGCCTCTTTTAATTCCCGAGGAATTGCGGCTGTCAAGTCTGGTTTCGCTAATAATGGAATCACCCAGTAGTACATTTTATACAATTAATTCAGATGGAAAATTGACAGGAGTGATAACTGCCAATGAGATAAGACCAATCATCCCGGAATATGACAGTATTCGTGATATGATCGTAGCCCGTGATATTTCCGTCCCAAATTTCACAACGGTTGATCCCAAAGTGGACCTGGATTACGTCATGAAAATATTCGGGTGTGAAAATTTCGATGAATTACCGGTTGTTGCTGAAATTGACGGTCAGATCATCGGGACGATATCAAGGCATGATATAATTAGTGCTTATAATAAGGAAAGCCTTAAATATAATATTACTGATGGTCTGACTAAAGAACTAAAATCTTTGGATTCTCAAACCATTTCTAAAATAGCGGATGGTTATTCAATAATCGAAAAGGAAATATCATCTGAATTAGTCGGTAAAACACTATCACAGATTCGACTCAGAAATAACTTTAATGTAGAAGTATTGATGATAAAAACACCTAAAGATTCGTTAATTCAGGATACAAGCACGGAAGAAGTCATTATGCCCGATCCTAATTATAAATTACATAATGGTGATAAATTAGTCATTTTCGGAAATGATGAGAAAATCGAAATTGTTCGGAAGCTAAATTGGTAGTTTTTTATAACAATATTTGTCCGATAATGTATATTATGTAAACCAACAAATATTTATACCTCTCCTCTTAATTTAAAGTAAACGAAAATAACAATAATTAAAAGTACTATATAATATATAAGATTAAGATTGCGACGTTTAGTTTTAATTCTCTGCGTGAATCTCAATCTTTTTCTTATTTTTTCTTTGTTATCATTTTCGGGTTTATAATACCTGGGCTGATAATCAAATATTCTGTGAGAAGGTTTCTTGATTAACATCTATCTCATCTCCACGACAGACAGTGAATTATGTTCCACGAATGCAGTAACTTTTACAACTTCTTTTTCGATTGGCTCGCCATCCAAGTGCACAGGCATAGGAATATCCAAAGTCATTTCGAAGTTCTGGAATTTATAGAAATTCGCTTCCTTAATACCTTTTAATTTATTAATAAGCGCCAATGGTAATTTCTGAATTAATTTCAATTTAGAAATAGGTGATATCGTTGTAATATCACCATATCCATCATTATAAATTGCATCCGGATTCAGGTAAAAGCCACCACCAGTTGTAATACAATTCCCAATCGAGACTAAAATTGCATCTGAAATATATTCCCGACCATCAAATAATATATTATATTTGAAGGATTTTAGTTTCTTTAATGCCTTGAAAACAGCAATTACGTAAGTTATCACTCCTGGTAATGCTTTTTTCGAGGCATTCAAATGCGCAACATAAGCATCAAAGCCAATCCCAATGACATTTGCAATTGATCTCTGAATAGATTCGCCTTTTTTATTCGTAATAATTGTTTTGAAGGAATCAACAGACTTAATTGTATAATCGAACTTTTCTAAACGTGAGATAATATGTCTGAAATTTTTTGATTTTATAAAATTTGATGCAAAATCATTTCCTGAGCCAGCTGGAATTGGAAGAAATTTTGGTTTGCTTCCATTATTCAGAATACCATTTATAGCTTCATTTATAGTTCCATCGCCACCAACAGAAATAATAAAATCAAATCGAGCTGCATTTTCTGAGGTGAATTCCATGATATGACCGGATTTTTTTGAGATCAGGAATTCGAGATTTCCATCCCGGAACATTACAGTCTTTTTTAACAGATCTATAATTGCTTTGCTATGATTTTTGCCAGCGGCCGGGTTAATTAATGCTAAGTATTTCATTAGATAAGTTTCTTTTACTTATTAATTAATAATGCTTTACCTCATTACACCTTAAATAATGCTTCAATATAAAAATCTGGTTCAAATGTCTGAAGATCATCAATAGATTCACCCACACCAATATACCTGATTGGAATATTCAATTCAGAACAAATCTGGAATAAGGAACCACCTTTTGAAGTACCATCAAGTTTTGTTATGATCAAGCCGGTGAGTCCCGAATATTTCTTAAATTCACGGGCCTGAACAATAGCATTTTGTCCTGCATTTCCATCAACAACTAACCAAACTTCATGAGGAGCCCCAGGAATTACTTTTGACAAAACCCGCCTTATTTTTTCCAATTCGACCATTAAATTGGATTTGGTGTGCAATCTTCCGGCAGTATCAATTATTACGATATCGGAAGCATTTTTTTTTGCCATGGTTAAAGTTTCGAAAGCAATTGACGACGGGTCTTCTCCATGCGAACTCGAAACTATTGGAACATCTGCCCTTTGAGCCCAAATTTCCAATTGATCATTAGCTGCCGCTCTGAAAGTATCTGCAGCCCCAATGATTACTTTGTTGCCATAATTCTTAAACTGATAAGCAAGTTTCCCGATTGTTGTGGTCTTTCCGGCTCCATTTACGCCAACAATTAAAATTACGTAAGGTTTATTTTTTACTGCGTTAAGATCTAAATCAAGATCCTGCGAATAACTAGTAAGTCTCTGATGAAGTTCCGTTTTTAATACATTAAAAACATTCACTTTTGATCTGTCAGTTTCGTTTTTTAATAATTTCCTTGTCTTTTCAATTATATCAAGTGAAATATCAACACCTATATCAGCTGAAATAAGTTTCTCTTCAAGTTCATCCAATGTCAGATCATCTATCTGGGCTTTGCCGGTTATCGTTTCATTAATACTTGTGAAGATTTTGGATCTCGTTTTTTCCAGTCCGCTTCTCAGTTTGTCGAAATTAATATTCTTAAGAATTTTCATGTGTGTACCATTTTATCGATTCTTTGGCTCTAATATAATACCCAGCTATTGAAGCAATGCTTAGCGAAACAGTAATAATGATAAATGAATTATCTAACCAGGTTAACGACTTGACATCTAAAGCGAGAGCTATCATATAACACCCCAGGGTAAATGCTGTAATTTTCCCAAGTCTGTTTGAAGGAAGGACTTTTCCAATTTTCTTCGTTACATACATACCGCCGGTGAAAATCGATAAATCCCGAATAAGAAGCAGTGCGAGATAATATAAACTGATAAGATCATACAGGTAAAATTGTATTATAATCGCAGTCAAAGCTATTTTATCTGCCAGAGGATCAATGATCTTCCCCAGCTCAGTAATCTGATTGAGTTTTCTTGCAAGCCAACCGTCGAGTAAATCGGTGACTGCTGCAAGAATCATTAATACAACTGCATAATACCTGAATATATCATTCCCCTTTCCGGCAAATTCATCTATCATAAGCCAAAACGGAATTGCCATAAATAAGCGTAAAAAACTCAGCATATTGGAAGCAGTAAATAATTTATCAATTTTATATCTCATTGAATCACCGCAAATTTTCCGATTTTTTCTTCAACAACATTACCGTTTTCGTCAATTGATTTTATTAAATAATAATAGATGCCAGAGCTAACCGGCTTACCGGTTTTGTCTTTTAAGTCCCACTCAACACCGCCGTTGCCATCTGTCTCTTCTATCTCATTTATTTTATTTCCATTTAATGAGAAGATGTAAATATTGGCTTTCTGTGTGAGATTTGCAAACATAAGTTTGTCATTTAAAAACTTATTCTTTCTGTATGGATTTGGATATACAAAAACGTCTGAAAGGTCATGAGCAAAGTTGGAGATTATCATTTTACTTCCTGAGCCCTCAGTTAAGGTCACCCCATCACGGCTTACTAACCCTTTAACATGTAGTTGATATTCAATTCCGGAATTCCGAATCCTATTTGAAAATGTTATAATAACTGCCGAAGAATCTGACGGGTCAAGAATTGCTCCTTCAATCGGGTTAGATGGTGAAACCTGGTAATTTGCAGGATTCCCAATATTCGAAGGAGCCACAATCCTGTTAAAAGTCAGTTTTATCCTGTATTCATCCCTCACAGTCAAATTTGTAATATAGAACAAATCCTCATTTTCAACAATTTCTATTGTAAAAGTGACTGTGTCCGGGGGTATCGGTGATCTGTAAAAATCCCTGAGTCCGCTGATAATAATCTCATGATCACCAGGAACTAAAGGATCATTAAAAGATAGCAGGTAACTATTTTCAGAAAAAGAGGTTACAGAATTTGGAGTGCCAAGATTTTTAATAAAAAATGAACCCAGATTTTCAATAGTATTATTAACTTTTTCCGATGATTTGACAATCAGGTTTCTGTTACCCGGAACTAGAACTGATTCTATTTTACCAGGAGTGTGATTAAAAATTTTAACTGGCTCACTCATTAAAGAGTACTCTTTTGATGCTGCGTCATAAGCTAAAACTTTATAGTAATAATACTTCCCGGAACTCACTTCGGAAGAATCAAGGAATTGATTTGAATTTGTTGAGTCAATCAGTAAATAATCTGCCCCCTCAACTTTCCTGTAAATAAAATAAGTATCTCCGCTGACAGTCCATTGGAGTGAATTAGTCCCGACTTTTTCCGCATAACAATCAAGGAGTAATGGTTTCGGTATTTTCTTAGTGCCACCGAATTGAATTAGTTGAACTGAATTTCTTCCTGGAAAACCAATCTCAGGAAGCGAGTCGGAATCTATATCCCCCACAAAAATGTTTTCAGAATTAATACCCTCGGCATAAAATACGACATCACTTTTATTTTTCTGATTATTAAATTCACGAATATATACATATGGAAATGTAAAAAGAATCAATTCTTGTTTACCATCATTATTCAAATCCATAACCCGGATACTGCTATTAATATCTGCAAATCCATTATCGAATTCAACAGAAGGGTCTAACACAAAACCGTAGTCTAAATCATTGGTTTTATTTGCTGATAATGTAGTGACATAATAAATATAAAACGGGGCTATATCAACATCGGGAAATGACTGCAGCAACACGGCGATATCGGTTAGTCCATTTCCATCAAAATCTCCGAGTGAAATATTATTTCTCTTGCCCCAAAAATACGTGGTTATTGAAGCATCAGGAACAAGTTTACCAGCTGAATTAAACTCGTATAAAATGATGTCTCCGTCATTATCGAGCAATGTAAACTCAATTTTTCCATCATTATCAGCATCCCCTATTACACCATTATTCAGTCCAAATGAATTTCCAAAAAGAACTTCAGAAGTAAAATTATCGAGAATAGACTGTTCGCGAATCTTATATGAATTATCCAGTTCTAAATGGAATATTTGTTCTGAGTTCTTAATCCCGACAATATCAAGAAATCCGTCAGAATCAAAATCGCCGGAAGTAACAGGCCACATAGATCCTGAAGAATCACCAAAAACTGTTTGATACGAACCAGATTCAGTCCTGATATCAAGATACATGTCCCGGACAAAATTACTTAGTATTTCCGGCTTCCCATCATTATTAATATCTGTGACACTTTTTGGTCTGCGTTCATAAAGAGAATCCTTCACAACAAGACTATCCGAATCAAACTCGTAAATCTTACAGAATCTTGAATTTGAATCCTCATTTATCAAAAGAGAATTATTACCACTATCGAGAAACTGGTCCGGGAATATTCTACCGGCAGGTAAACTAAATTTTTCCACAGAGTTAAAAACTATATTAAAATTTTCATCAGTTTTTATCCTGAACGGCTCCCCCTCATCCCAAAATGAAGTAACTAAACCAGACAGGTTTTCTACTTCGAAATAAATTTCATACATCTGATCGCTTCGGATCAGATCTTTAGGTATAAAACCATAATGAAAATTTTTTACAAATCTGTTATTAGTTGATAATCCATCCAGAGTAATAAATTCGTAATCTTCAGTACTCCCCTGCTTTCGGTAAAACATTTTCGAAACGCATTTATCATCCGTGGCTAAGGAGGCAAAAATTGTCGGTTTTTCTCCGAATAATGCTGGGCCGAAAATAACCGGTTGCAATACTGGAGGAGTTCTATCAATATAAAAATTAATTCGTTCCTCCATACTTCTTCCATTACTTTGAAGTAATATCAGCCTTAAAGTCGCGACAGTATCGGGCAATCCTGAAAAATTAAGCGTAGCAAGTTTCTGGTTGAAAACCTGATAATTTCCATCGGAGAAAATGTTTTGCCAGTTTTCGGGATTATACCCAAGCCCCCAATCAAGTGAGTAACTTATAAAATAAGGTGAAAGAACAGTAGCGCTGATGTTGATTGTGTCAGAAGCTGTTGAAAAATCCTGTCTTGGATAAGAAAAAGCGAAGATACTTTCAGTGCCGATTTTCAGAGCCTTGCCTGCATCAAGACGTCCTGCCCCACTCCTAATATCCCATCCTGGTTCGGCAATATCGGTCGAAGTGGATTTGAGGATACTTTTAATTTCAGATGGTAAATAGTTATTCTTTGATAAAAGTAATGCTGCAACACCAGCAGCGTAAGGAGCAGAGAAAGAAGTACCACTGACACTGGTATATTCATAGCCGGGAGCAAGTGTGGTTATAAACTGTCCGGGAGCAACGAGATCAATTGTGGACCCTTTATTGGAAAATCCTGCGACGACATCCTGTTCGGTCGATGCTCCCAATGAAATTACTTCAGGATAAGCTGAAGGATAATGAGGTAATTTACTGTTAGTGTTTCCGGCACTACCGACAAGAACCACGCCTTTGGAATAAGCATAACGAATCACGTCCCGGAGTACAAAAGAAAAAGAATTATCACCGAAACTCATATTAATAACTTTTGCTCCGTTATTTACAGCATACAAGATCGCACTTGCTACATCCTCTTCTTCACCATACCCGCCAGGATCAAAAGATCTCAGATTCATTATCCTAATATTTTTAACAACACCCGAAATACCCATTCCATTATTTGAGATTGCCCCAATCACACCTGCAACGTTCGTCCCATGCCCATTGTCGTCAAAAGGATCGTTATCCCAGCTCAGATAATCTCCCCCTGTGGAATCAAATGGAAATCCTTTTCGATCAGTGAAATCCCACCCGATAACGTCATCAATAAATCCGTTATTATCATTATCAAGTCCGTCAATATCTTCCGCATCCAGAAAACCATTGCCATTAAGATCCTCAGCCAGATTAATAAATAAGTTTTCATTCAAATCAGGATGATAATAGTCAATTCCTGTATCGATCACAGCAACAATTATTGAATCAGAACCGACTGATACATCCCAGGCGTCTTTGATGTTGATCTTGGTAAGCCCCCATTGTGTTGATACAAGACTGTCATTGGAAAGAATATCTGTTCTCAATAGTCTGGATTTTTGAATATACTCAAGACCTAATTCTTTTAGGAACACAGAATCTATTTCTGAATCCAACTCAATAAAGAATATTTTCTGAATTTCCGGATCATCAGTATAATTTAATCCGGCAAATGAAGTCACCTTTGATTCATAAGGCTTTTCTGAAAATATTTCTGCAATCTTCGAATTAATCTTTGATATCCCTTCCTCCTTCGATACTTCATAAGAAAATTTAATAAAGTATTTTTCCTGTGCATAAGAATTCAAAGAAATAATCAGGAGGGAAATAAACCAAAAATTGATATTAGTCATTAGCTACTTTCACGAAATTTGTGTTAACGGGGACTGGGTAATTTCCGGTAAAACATGCGGTACAGAATTCTTCTCTTTGATGATCTATCATAGCCTCAAGCAACTCGTCATTAGTTAAATAAGCAAGGCTATTTACACCAAGATACTGTCTGATTTCTTCAATATTACTGTTGAATTTATTTGCAATTAATTCATCGCTTGATGGAAAATCCATACCATAAAAACATGGATGAGTAATCGGAGGTGAAGATATCCTGATATGAATTTCTTTGGGATTTGCTTCTTTGATAAGATTCACCAACTGTCTCGAGGTCGTACCCCGTACTATACTGTCATCAATCAACACAACTGTTTTTCCTTCCAGAACACCCTTAACGGTATTGAATTTAATTTTAACTCCAATTTCTCTTTCAGATTGACCGGGAAGAATAAATGTCCTCCCAATATAGTGAGATCTGATTAAACCGATTTCCAACTTGGAATTTATTCCGTTTTTTTCCAATTCGCCCTGATAACCGATAGCAGCGGTATTTGAACTATCAGGCACACTTATGACAATTACCTTCTCACCATCTTTATCAAGAACAGGATGGTTTCTTGCTAAAACTTTTCCGAGCTTTCTCCGGAGTTTATCGACACTTGTTCCGAAAATTTTACTATCCGGTCTGGAAAAGTATATGTATTCAAATATACAATGCTTGGGTGTTTCTTTTTGGTCAAAAATTTGGTAGGATTTCACCTTTCCCGTTTCAATGACACTCTTATCAATAACTACCATTTCCCCGGGCTCAATGTCCCTGATATACTCTGCAGAAATAATATCGAGCGCACATGTTTCAGAAGTAATAATATAAGAATCGTTCAATTTTCCGAGGCAAAGCGGTCTGAATCCATGTCTGTCTCTGGCACCGATTATCATTCCATCCATCATTATCAGAAAACTAAAAGCTCCCTGAACAATATTCAGCGCTTCTTTTACCTGTTCAATCTGGTCATTTAATTTACTTTTAGCAATAAGGTGCAGTAGTATTTCGGTATCACTCGATGTCTGAAAAATTGAACCTGCTTCAATAAGTTCAGTTCGGAGTTGACTCGCATTTGTTAAATTACCGTTATGGGCAATTGCAAGATTTCCAAGCCTGTAATTAACTGCAAATGGCTGAATATTTTTAATGGAATCAGAAGCTCCGGTTGTAGAATAGCGGTTGTGCCCAATCCCATAATCGCCGTTCAACTTGTCCCGGAAGATTTTTTTATTGGCAAATACTTCAGAGACGAGTCCAAAACCCTTATGAATATTAAAGATTGGTTTTTTACCAAGGCAAGAGGAGATAATACCTGAGGCTTCCTGACCACGGTGTTGAAGGGCATGCAAACCATAATATATATTTAAAGAGGCATCGTCTGAGCCGTAAAATCCAAAAATTCCGCAATTACATGTCGGTTTATCTGAGACAATCCTAATCATAAGTTTTCCCTAAAAAAAAAGGAACATTAATATGTCCCTTTTGTCGGAACGGCGGGATTTGAACCCGCGACCACCTGAACCCCATTCAGGTACGCTACCGGGCTGCGCCACGTTCCGAATTTGCTATAATTTGCCTTTCAAATCTAATAAAAATTTCTTTATTTCCTCAAGGTCTTTAAGAATGGACACTTCAGGCGGAATATTTTCTACCGGTGCCGGAGGAATTACTTCCACAATATTCTCAGCCTGAAATAAATCTCCAATCTGCTCTATTTCTTCCAGATTTTCAAGTAAGATTTTTTTTGCACCCTCTATCGTGTATTTTTCATCTCTGAGGAGTTTTTTTATTTTAATGATCAGTTTAATTTCTTTATTCGTATAGATCCTGTTTCCCGCGCGGTTCTTACTTGGTTTCAACTGATCAAATTCATTCTCCCAGTATCTGAGGATATACTGCTCCAACCCGGTGATTTTACTTACTTCACTAATTGAGTAGTAAAGTTTTTTCAATCCAAAATCTTTCATATAATTTCTTTTTTCTTGAAAAATAACTAAATATAGTTATAGTTGCAACTATCAATCGTTATATTATAATTTTCTATAGATAATATTCATAAAATATTATCAAACAGCAAGTTCAAGTTATTGTACTAATCGTTTTTCTTATTACCAGAGCTTTTATGGAGTATATAGCCGCCAGATAAGATGTTTCCCGCAAACCTGTTATTACTCCATCACATACACTGCCTGTAATGGATTTTTCTCTAAAGGATTCTCTGGAATATATATTCGAGAGGTGTACCTCAATTTTAGGAATTTTTATTATTTCAAGAGCATCTCTTATAGCAACTGATGTATGAGAATACCCCGCTGGATTTATTACTATTGCATCATACTGTTGTGGACTTGTCTGAATTCTGTCTATTATTTCGCCTTCAATATTGGATTGAAAAAATCCAAAATGGATTTCCACAAATGTTGTTTCAATAATGTGATTGATTTTTTCCAAAGTCAAATCACCATACTGATTCTTGTCCCGCTTTCCAAGGAGATTTAGATTAGGCCCGTTAATAATAAGGATATTCATAAACTCTCCGACAGTTCTTCAATGATTTCCCGCATTCTTGGAGTCAGATATATATCATCAATACCCAGTTCGTCCAAAGCAGCAGCGAGTGTCACAACTTTGCGGTGAACATTCGATAATTTATTAAGTACAATGACCTTATTTTCTTTTATGATACAATAGCCACCCTTAAAATCGCCTCTTTCAAATCTTACCTTTGCACCCATCTGTGCTGCAAGCGCTTTCAAATCTTCAAGAACCTGCTCAAATTCTTTTTGTTTTATCTTCATCTTTATTCTAAGTATTTTAGCAAAAAGTATTTCGAAATTTAAACTTATAACCAATCAATTAAAAATATTATGAAATATGCTTCTATTGACATAGGAACAAATACTGTACTCCTTTTGATCGCAGATATTGATCCGGAATCTGGTGAACTGTTATCTGAGCAGAATTATTACAGGATGCCGCGTCTTGGATACCAATTGACTAAGACCGGTTTAATTTCAGAAGAGAAAATTGAATCACTAATCAAAATCCTTTTTGAATACAACAATATTGCTAAGATGGAAGGTGTACAGCTAATTCTGACTTCAGCTACATATGCATTCCGGATGGCTTCAAATAGAGCGGAAATCGTAAAAAAAGTTTTTGAAAGAACTGGAATAATTATTGAAATTATTTCCGGTGATAAAGAGGCTGAACTTTCATTCCTCGGTGCAATTGGAACAAATTCGACTTCCATGAATGCTGTAATTGATATTGGTGGTGGAAGCACTGAGATCATTATTGGCACAAATACTTTGAAAAATTTTTCCCAAAGTTTCAATTTTGGAGTTGTCAATTTTTCCGATAGGTTCTCCGATAACAATTTAATCTCAGGAATAAATATTTTTGAGCTGGAAAGGACTGTTCGAAAAGAATTGTCAGAAATTCCAGGCGATTATAATAATCTTCGGTTAATTTCGTTGGCCGGCACACCTACAACGCTTTCAGCAATTGCTCAAAATATGAAGAAATATTTTGAAAATAAAATTGAGGGATCGGTTCTGACCCTGCAGAATATTAAAGAGATTATTGGTGTATTGAAACTCATGAAACCTTCGGAAATCGGCCTTACATTTGGCGAAGTTGTTCAAGGGCGAGAAGATGTTATCCTGACGGGATCAATTATACTGATGGCAATATTGGAGAAATTGAATGCAGATATGACATATGTAAGTTCGAAGGGACTACGATACGGTATGATATACGATCATATCAAAAGGGATATAAACCAATAAAAAAGAGAGGTGCCCAGAGTAGAATATGAAATAATAAGGATGAAATTAGGGGAATCATTTTTGTGAAGGTAAATTTGGACAATCCAATGTGAGTAAGAATGAATGAAAAAAACAAACCAAAAAATTCAATAATGAGCAGAAGATAGGTGAAATGAGGTTGAATAACTACCGGGTCAGGATTTAGTAAGAACCAAAAAGATCCAAATACTGCATATTGTATCGGAGCAAAGACAACCAGTAAAATTGCATATGGGAGCATGGAGTAAATTAAAAGGGCATAAATACTTTTAAATTTTAATTTGGTGCCGTACTGCATAAGAGAAGTACGGATAATGAAAGAAAATACTATAAGATAGACAACCAGCCATACAGTGGTAACAAGAAAATTCGAGAAAAAATATTGCTCAGGCTGTGATGTACTGTGCAAATGATGTTCCAATTTCAGACTGTTTAGGAAAAACTTAAACATTATAAGAAAAGTCAGTAATATTATAAAATTTTTCTTCTCAGACTGGATGATCCTCTGGAAAGCTTTGCCTGGTGATTCAATAAGATGCCAGACGATCGACCAGAGATCAATATTTGGTATTTTTTCCCTTATATAATGTCCACAGGAGACGCATCTTAGATTCTCAATGTGATTAATGGCATTACAGTTAGAACATAGGATTTTCCGGTTATCAACTTTCATTATAATGGAATCCTAAAGTTAAGATTGTAAACTAATTCGGAATTTGAATCTTCACTAATATCGAAATCGAACATGTGAGCATCAACGTAACTGTCAACAATTGTAAGGAAATATGTGAGACCAAGATATATCGCAAAAGTATTTCTTTGATCTTTATAAAACTCTCTTATTCGTAAATATCGGTCATTTCCCTGCGGAGAGATACTAAGACTCGCATTATAAAGATCCCTGTATTCAATGTACAAATTATTCTGATCAATCCAATTATATAAAAACCAGCCAAAAAATCCCCAGACCACCGGAATTTTCCAATACGATTCATTATAGTACTGACCCCAACCAGGGAAAACAGCACTCCGGACCATCGCTCCAGTTGATGATTTTTTCATCACAAAAACATCTTGTTCCGTTTTTACCTGAGTTTTAGATGAATCAGTAATTTGCTGCGCAGAGATTGTAGTAATGGAGACCAACAGAATACAAAGCACTAAATACTTTTTACTGAGCAGTTTTGCCGACCATGGAAAATAGGTCAAAGAGTCGCTCCAATTCATCATTTGAGTAATATTCAAAAACAACCTCTCCGGAACCATCCTTCCGCTGATTAAAAACCACTTTTGTTCCAAAAATAACCCTGAGTTTATCTTCCAGATCCGATTGAGATAAATTCTGAATATTTTTAGACGGCTGATTGTCCGGTTGGGTTTTTTTATTCTTTTGTTCAACGAAGTTTTTTACTAATCTTTCCGTCTTCCGGACAGATAACTGATCTTTGATTATTTTACCAAGGATATCTAACTGAGATTTTTTATCAGATAAACTAAGCAGTGCCCGGGCATGACCCTGAGATATTTCCTCAGAAATAAGTCGCTTTTTGACTTCCTCTTCAAGTTTAAGAAGCCTTATAGTATTTGTAATAGTCGAACGATCTTTCCCGACTTTGTTTGCTACTTCCTCCTGACTAAGGTTACACTCTTCAATCAGACGTTGGTAAGCAATTCCGATTTCAATTGGATTAAGTTTTTCCCTCTGAATATTTTCAATCAATGCCAAAGCGAGCATAGCCTCTTTGGTATCAACTTTTATTATATAAGCTGGAATTTCGGTATAACCCAGCTCAAGACAGGCTCTAAGTCTTCTTTCCCCTGAAATCAACTCATACATTGAATTATCAGAGGTTCTTCTGATGGTGATGGGCTGAATCAGACCATTAGCTGCAATCGATTCTTTGAGTTCATCTAAAGCTTTTGGTGAAAATTCGGTACGGGGCTGATAAGGATTCGGTAAAATCTTTGAAGTTGGTATTTTTGCAAGAAAATTCTCACTAACACCATCATCTTGTTTCATCTGACTGGCGGGAACGGTAATTGGCTGAGAAATATCATCCCGTGTCTGTGGATTTATAAGGGCGTCTAATCCCCTGCCTAATGCTGGTTTAATTTTGCTCATTTGTAATGTTTATTTTTGGACTGTTTCGTTCAAGGAATTCGTTAGCAAGAGCAATATAATTCTCAGCTCCGGTTGATAATGCATCGTACATAATAACCGGCTTCGCATGACTTGGAGATTCAGAAATCCTGACATTCCTTTGGATTATGGTTTTGTAAACTTTTTCGCCAAAATAGTTTGAAACTTCCTCTAATACCTGCTGCGATAAACGAAGTCTTCTGTCAAACATAGTAAGCAGAACACCTTCAATAGATAAGTCCGGATTAAGTTTTTTCTGAACCAGGTGTATTGTATTAAGCAATTGCCCAAGTCCTTCCAATGCAAAATACTCTGATTGAACTGGAATGAGCACTGAATCTGCAGCAGTAAGAGCATTCAATGTAAGTAAACCAAGCGATGGAGGGCAATCAATAAAAATATAGTCATACCCTATGTTTTCAGATCTCAGCTTTTGACGCAATTTGTTTTCTCTGTTAGGGAGATCGACAAGTTCTACTTCGGCACCTACAAGATTGATATTCGATGGTACCAGGTCAAAATAATCGAAATCTGTTTTTCTGACGACATCTGTTAATTCTAATCTTTCAATTAGTAAATCATAAACAGAAATATCACTTTTGAAGATGCCTATCCCAGAAGATGAATTAGCCTGAGGATCAATATCTACGAGCAAAACCTTGTGCTCCGTAGCTGCAATAGACGCAGATAGATTAATTGCGGTTGTGGTCTTACCCACACCGCCTTTTTGGTTCGCAATAGCAACAATTTTGGTCATATTATTATTTTAATTCTATCTCCTCTCCGAATTGGAGAATCTTAACCTTAGTATTTTTGTGAGTAACCTTCTGTCTGAATTCTTCCGGATTTACAGCGATAATTGGAAAAGTATTGTAATGAATTGGAATTGCAATTCCAGGATTTACCAATTCAACAGCTTTAACTGCATCGTCAATACCCATCGTAAAATTATCACCAATCGGTAAAAGCATATAATCAATCCTTGTCATCTCACCGATAAGTTTCATATCGTAAAACAATCCGGTGTCTCCGGTATGATACAGATTGACTCCGTCTGCTGATACAATAACACCAGATGGTTCACCTGCATAAGTATTATCCGGGGTCATTGAACCATGATGGGCTATCGTGAATTTAACCCTTCCAAAATCAAAATTATGAGCGCCACCTATATGCATATTGTGTGCCCGATAACCCTTTGAACTAACATAATCTGCCAATTCATTGACACATATAAAAAGCGGATCGTACTTGTCAGCAATTGCGAAAGAATCACCAATATGATCACCATGTCCATGGGTAAGTATGATGAAGTCGGCCCGAACATCTTTAGCTTTGACGGGAGAAGTTGGATTTCCGTCAAGAAAAGGATCGATTAGAATGATTTTTCCGTCAGCTGTTGTTAGTTGAACCGCTGAATGAGAAAAATACCGAAGTCTCATAAAATATTACCTATTTTGTGAAATATAAATTTAAACATTTTCATAACAATAGAATGAAAATCTAAACATTTTACTCATAAAACTTATTACATTACCTAAATGCAAAATCAATTCATAATCACCTATTTCTACAATTTTTTTACCAGCGCAGAAATAAAACTCATTATAGCTTGAGAATTATTCATTTTGCTGTCATCTTCACCGTATAATGTTGGTATTGAGATTTCATCAATTGCTAAGCCGGCCTTCACAGCCCTGATCAAGAACTCGGTTTCAAATCCCCATCCATCAGATAAATCGTAAAAAATATCTTTAAAATCAACACGTAAACATCTGAAGCCGCATTGACTGTCATGAAATCGCTTAAAAGTACGAAATGAGACTATATAAGACGTGAGAGTATTACTGACAATTCTATGCAGAGGCATTATACCGATCGTCTTATTTCGAACACCCAATATCAGTCCCGTATTTTTATTAGATTCAATATGATTAATAAATTTTTCAATTGAGGAAGGTAAGTGCTGATAATCTGCATCCATAATAACAATATTGCTGCATCTTGAACTATCTATATATTTCAGACCTGTCTTTATTGCTGCTCCTTTACCCCGATTTTTTGGATGCTCTAAAAGAATCACATCATCAATTTTATGTACCTCAGATGCAGAATTATCAGTTGAACCATCATCGATCGCAATTATGTAAGGATAGGTTGCAGCTAATTCGGTAAGCAGATTAAAAATGTGCTTTTCTTCATTGTAAAACGGTACTAGGATACAGATATCAGAATTATTTTTTTGAGAAGGCTTCAAAAATCGACCTGATTTTTTTGTCCTTTGAGGGTTTCAGGCTTTGAAACAGAGTGTTTCTAAATGACTCCCTTGAAAGTCCCCGTTTTAATTGTCCATTCTCAGAAATGGAGATGCTCCCGGTTTCCTCAGAAACGATTATTGAAATCACATCGGCTTGTTCAGAAATTCCAACCCCTGCCCTGTGCCGCATTCCAAGTGGATAACCATCAATTGAATTAGCCTGTGTAAGCGGCAAAGTACATCTTGCGGCTTCGATCATATCATTTTTAACCACAACAGCCCCATCATGCAAAGGTGAACGGGGATAAAAAATTGACCTTAAAAGATTCTTAGTCAGTTTTGCATTGATTTGCTCTCCGGTTTCAACCACACCTCTGATGCCGGATGACTTTATTATCACAATCAAAGCTCCGTGCTGTTGCTGAGATAATTCAAAAGCTGTTTCGGTCAATATATCGATGGCACTTTTTTCTTCTGTTTTTATAAACATTGTAAAAAACGGTGTCCGACCAAGGAGAACGAGTAATCTTCGGATTTCAGGCTGAAATAAAATAATAAATGCAATGACCCAAATATCAGATACTAATTTCAGCAGCCACCCTAAAGCCCTTAGGTTTGCAGCTTGTGCAAGAAACGAAAGCAGCACCACAACCATTAATCCAATGAATATCTGTGCGGCAATAGTTCCTCTAAGAAGGGTGTATAACTTATAGATCACCAGCGTTACAAGAACAATATCCAAAAAATCCAGAAATGAGAATGAAATAAATCCTATACGAAAAATCTCAAACATCTGAGTTTTTCCCCGAGGTTTGATAAATCATTTCCAGAACTTTTATTGAATCCTTCAACTTTTTAACATTATGTGTTCTAATAATGGAAGCACCATTTGTAATTGCGAATAATTCCAAAGCAAGACTTGGATAATCTCGATCTGCAATTCCCGCCTCAGTTACTTTGCCAATGAAAGACTTTCTTGAAACACCAACTAATAATGGTGTATCAAACTGATTAAATTCATTCAATGATCTCAGAATTGTATAATTATCGGATACTCTTTTACCAAATCCAAACCCAGGATCAATTATTACTTTACTTATTCCTTTTTCCTTAAGTAAGGATATTTTCTCATAGAAATATGAATTAATCTCACCCATGACGTCATCATAATGCGGATTCTGCTGCATGTTCCCTGGATTTCCCTTAATGTGCATCAAAATATAAGTAATGTTGTATAAGCTTACAACCTCCAATATGGAGGGATCGAGGCTCGCACCACTGATATCATTCACAATATCCACGCCAGCTTTGATAGCTTCTTCTGCAACGGATGCTTTATATGTGTCGATGCTAATTTTGATATTCGGTAGTTCTTCCCTTACTGCTTTTATTACTGGTATAGTTCTTATTATTTCTTCATCATAGGCGATTCTTTCTGACCCGGGTCTGGTCGATTCTCCACCGATATCTATAATGTCAGCACCATCCGATGCCAATTTTTTTGCCTGTTCAACTGCTGCCTCAGTACTTAAAAATAGACCTCCATCTGAGAAGGAGTCGGGCGTGACATTTAATATACCCATCAATAAAGGTAATTCTGTAAATTGCCGATGGAAAAGAGATGAGAGTTTCTCAGGATTGATCATGATAAAATAAATATGAGCTATATTCTGTTAAGTTATTATTATTATATTTAATGGTGAACATCACTTATGTATTTTTTTACATTAATTGCATCTGATATTGATACCAATCCAGTCAGAATCTTTCTGATCTATACTTGATCCTTCCATCTATTATAGTCATGACCACGTCAAAATTATTATTCATAACAACCAAATCCGCAACTTTACCGGCAGCAATGATTCCTCGTCCGGATCCGATAACTTTTGCTCCGTTTAAGGTAGCCATCCTTACAGCATCTGTAAGTGAGACAGAAGTAGTTTCCAATAAATTTTTAATAGCCTTATTAAGGGTTAAAGTACTACCAGCAATTGTACCATCTTCCATCACAGCTTTATTACCTTTTACAACAACTTTCTGATCAGAAAACTGTGATTCTTCCCCCTCATGTAAACCCCCTACCCTTATAGAATCAGTGATGAGAACGATTCCTTTCGCTGTTTTGAACTTGATAAGCATTTCCATAACAGCAGGATGAACATGATAAGTGTCTGCAATGAGTTCAATTTTTAATTCATCTCTCAGCAGTGCAGCAGTAACTACACTTGGAGTGCGATGATGTAGCGGTTTCATTGCATTAAACATATGGGTAATGTGAGTGGCGCCATAATCAATTGCCTGATCAATTTGCTCATAGCTTGCTGTTGAGTGACCGATTGACGAAACGACTCCCCGGAAGGCAGCCTCTCTTATAACATCCAAAGCACCAGGCAATTCCGGCGCTATTGTCATAATTTTCAGGTATCCGCGTGATGCTTCATACATTTCAAGAAAGGAATCAATAGACGGTTCCCAAAGATATTCTTTGTTCATCGCGCCTTTTAATTCTGGATTAAGATACGGTCCCTCCATATGAATACCACGAATATTCAATTCGGGATTATTTTCTATATATCCAGCAAGTCTTCTAAAATCTTGAAGGAGTCTTTCTTTAGGCTTCGCATGAAGGCTTGCCATAACGGATGTAGAACCATGGCTTAAAAAATATTTTGCGATTTTATCAATACTTTGGTCATTTTCATCAGAGAAGCCATATCCACCGGCACCACCATGAACCAGAAGATCAACAAAACCAGGGACAATAAAATGATCTTTGGCATTAATTACTTCAAGGCCAGTCCGAATATTTATTGTTTCGGCACTGCCAACCTCATGAATCTTGTCGTTAGAAATCGTGATTGCACCATTTTCAATCACTCTGAAAGGCGTGACTATTTTGCCTGCAACTAATGCTATTCCCATAATTATTCCAGTGCAATAAGGTTTTTTAATTCAACCACTGATGCGGTTATATCATCTGATCTGAATACAGATGAACCAGCGACAAAAATATCAGCTCCGGAATCAGAAATCTTTCTGATATTCCCCTTCTCAATACCTCCATCAACCTCAATAAGGAAATTAAAGTTGTTTTTAGTCCTTATTTTTTTCAATACTGCGATTTTATTCATAGCGGATTCAATGAATTTTTGCCCTCCGAATCCAGGATTGACAGTCATTACAAGAACCAGATCAACATACTCCAGAATATTTTCAAGAGTGTTACAGGGTGTAGCCGGATTAATAACCACACCTGCTTTTGCACCTGAATCTTTAATTTTAGAGATAAGTCTGTGAAGATGATGGTTGCCTTCCTGATGAACTGAGATGAAATTTGAGCCAGCCTTAACAAAATCAGAGATATAAAGTTCAGGGTTCTCGATCATTAGATGAGTATCAACCGGGAGACTTGTCAAAGATTTAACAGTTTGAACAATCAGAGGACCAAAAGTAATATTCGGTACAAAATGACCATCCATTATGTCGCAATGGATAAAATCAGCGCCGCCCATTTCAACCAGACGTATTTGCTGACTTAAATTTCTGAAGTCAGCTGAGAGAATCGAAGGAGCAATGTATTTACGCATTAATTTCCACCAAAATTCGTGACGCTTTCCCGGGAGATAAATACATCCACACTGTCTCCAAGGCTGACAAGTTTATCTCTGCTGGGATACTGATCAACAACTGTATTCGGAAGTAGTGACGACGAGGGCACAAAATTAATTTTTCCCAGTTCGAGGGAATATTTTTTTAAAATCTTTTCAGCCTGTGATAATGATTCGCCAATAATTCCGGGAACTCTAATTTTTCCAATTTGCGGTCCGAAACTTATCTTAAGATCAATAGAATCTTTAAGATTTGTCCTCAATGACTTGACATGTACCTGTTCAATAACAGAATTTGGAGGCAACTCTGATGGAACTTCCAAAATATTTCTTATAACAAGCCCGGCTCGCTCTAAAGTTAACTTCGCATCCCTCAAAGTTTTGCCAGTAACATTTGGAATTTTCAGTACTGGTTCACCACCAGAATAAAACAAATAGACATTTCTCTGGGTTTTTACTTTAGTTCCTGGACGGGGTTTTTGCAAAAATATTTTGTCCTTTGGGACTTTAGCTACATATTTGGGCCCTTCAAGGACTGGAATCAGATCAAGTTCTTCAAGTATTTTAATCGCAGAGTTCTTGTCCTTACCACTCAGATCAGGTAAAATTATTTCCTCACTCGATACTATCAGCGGCATAATGATTATATCAGTCACAAGGAAAAGAATAACAAAACTAGCAGCAGATATTGCAAAATACTTAATTAATCTGCCCCATTTCTTGGTTTGTTTTTGCATCTTCAGTAAATTTGTTTGTAATTGTAAATATACAAATTGGCCTTGTCTCAGAAAAATAATAACAAAATCATTATTATCAGAAATAATCAAAATGATAGCTTTTTTGACAAAGGTTAGTGTATTTCTTAGTATTTTACAAGATATTAATTTTTTTCTAAATTCAATTCTTTTTGATAATTAAACCCGGAGAAAATATGTTTAAAAACCATCCCAAAGGATTACCGGTATTATTCTTCACTGAAATGTGGGAAAGATTTGGTTTCTATCTGATGCTCGGAATTTTCACACTTTATATGATAGACCCAGCAAAAAACGGTGGAATGGGGTACAGCGATTTTAAAGCCGCTGATATATATGGTACTTATATAGCTCTTGTTTACCTCACACCATTTCTCGGTGGTCTGCTGGCAGACCGTATTCTTGGATATAGAAAAGCAATATTAATTGGCGGCATTCTTATGGGAACAGGCTATATCGGATTGGCGGTTCCTGGTGATGCAATGTTCTTCCTATCACTTTTGTTAATAATTATTGGTAATGGTTTTTTTAAACCAAATATCTCAACGCTGGTAGGTAATCTTTATAACAACGATAAATTCAAAGTATATAAGGATTCCGGTTTTAATATTTTTTATATGGGAATTAATATCGGCGCATTTCTTTGTAATTTTATCGCAGCATACCTCCGGAATAGTTTTGGATGGGGTTATGCGTTTGCGGCGGCAGGACTTGGGATGTTTGTGGGGTTGATATGGTTCTTCGTCGGGCAAAAGCATGTTGTTGAAGCCGATGTCATTAAGCCGGCAGCTCCCGAAGATATGCCTCTATCAAAAGTATTTACAACAATTTTTATTCCTTTGCTTGCATTTGGTGCATTGGGATGGTTTTTACCATTACTTCTTATCGGTTCTCCTCTTCTGGGTTCACAATCTACTGATGCCTTTCTGTTTGCCTCGCTGCCGATAGTTTACTTTTTTGCCTCTTTGTGGCTTAAAGCCAGTAAAGAAGATAAGGCGCCTATCGGTGCATTGCTCTCAGTATTTAGTGTAGTTATTATTTTCTGGAGCATCTTTCATCAAAATGGTTCGGCTTTAACAATTTGGGCTGAAAGGTACACTGACCGAGAGATTCCTGCAATCGTAGAACCCGTTGCAAAAACTTTCGGTTTCACTCAGGAAATTGATACTACCAGAAGCAATTTCCCAATACTTGATTCTCATGGTGTGCCCGAAACCGATGAAAATGGAAAAGTTATATATCAATACGGTCCACACCCTTACTTGACAAATCTTGATGAACAGAGACATCCCGAAGGAGATCAAAAATTAAAATTACTTTCCACTGAGATTTTTCAGTCAGTGAACCCATTTTTCGTAGTATTCCTCACTCCAGTGGTTGTCGGATTCTTCGGCTTTCTTAGGAAACGGGGTAAAGAGCCATCGACTCCGGGGAAAATCGGACTGGGCATGCTGATCACAGCTATTTCCACAACTGTTATGATGTTAGCCGTGGTTGCATCTGGTAATGGGATGGAAAAAAGTTCCGCACTGTGGCTCATAAGTTCTTATGGAGTGATCACAATAGGTGAACTGTTCCTTAGCCCGATGGGACTTGCCCTCGTTTCTAAACTTAGCCCGCCAAGGCTAACAGCTTTGATGATGGGCGGCTGGTTTCTTGCAACATCGCTTGGCAATAAACTCTCAGGAGTGCTTTCCGGGCTATGGGGAAGTTTTGAGAATAAAATATACTTCTTTACGATTAATTTTATCGGAGCAGCTTTCGGAGCATTTTTGATTTTCCTTCTATTAAAATGGCTTAAAGCGGTTGTGAAAGAGCATACTGGGCACCACTAAATAAATCACAAAAAAAGGGGTTTTTATGCTTGTTATCGTTAAGGATTCATATGAAGAACTAAGCCGTGAAGCGGCGGAAATTGTTTCGAACAGGCTTCGCAAAAAGCCTAATCTTGTTCTTGGATTAGCAACAGGAAGTTCTCCAATTGGTTTGTACACCGAATTAATTCGGATGCATCGGGATGAAGGACTCGATTTTTCAAAAGTCACTTCCTTTAATTTAGATGAATATGTGGGATTACCTTCCACACATGATCAAAGTTATCATTATTTCATGAGAAAGCACTTTTTTGATCATGTCAATGTACAGCCACGATTTATCCATATTCCAAACGGTATGTCCAAAGATGTGAACGCCTTCTGTGATTGGTATGAAGATCAAATTCTTACTTTCGGCGGAATAGATTTACAGGTACTTGGCGTAGGATCAAACGGTCACATAGCTTTTAATGAGCCCGGATCTTCTCTCGGATCAAGGACACGTATAAAAACCCTGACGTTCAAGACTCGGGATGCCAATTCCCGGTTTTTCGAAAAAATGGAAGAGGTCCCAAAATACGCCATAACAATGGGTGTTGGAACAATTATGGATGCGAAAGAAATATTGCTCGTTGCTAATGGGAAAGGAAAAGCTGATGCCATTAAGGCAGCTGTTGAAGGCCCCCTTACTGCCATGTGTCCGGCTTCCATAATTCAGATGCATAAATCTGCAATATTGGTAGTAGATAAGGAAGCAGCCTCCAAACTCGAAGGTGAATATGTAGATTCATGGAAAACAGTAATCTTTGATTAACCGGGAATAAAAATGGTTGAATCGATTTGTATTTTTGAAGGTCTTTATTATAACAGATTATTGCCATTGGTTTATTTAAGGCCAGTTTATGATCTGCGTTGCGGCATTCTCACTTTACGAACAAAAATAGAGAACGCTTACCCCGGAATTCCGGTCTCATTGCATTGTCGTAATTATATGGCGGACTATGTTAAACTCAGACATCCGACTTATAGCGTAAACGAAATCAACGGTAACAGTTGTCTATTCGTTAATGGCAGAGTCATCGCAGGCACCGATTTTGCGGAAAAAGTACCTCCTGAAGGTGGTGACACACTTTATGTAAACGGCGATACCGTTATCGCGGCAAGAGTTTCCGGACTAAAACTCCAGGAAATTAAAAAGATGATGGTAGATATTCTTACGGTAGGTGACTTTTCCGGATTGATTACGCAAGAGATAGATGTCAAAGTTATTAGCTACCCTTGGGATCTGGTTCAAAATAATGAAAGTGAACTAAGGACAGATTTCAAAACTCTTATTAATACAACTCCATCAGCAAAAACCAACAAGGTTTATGATGGTGCATATTTATTGAACAGAGAGAATATTTACATTGGGGAAAATTCAGTTGTTTATCCGACTGCCGTGTTGGATGCTGAAGAAGGGCCAATATTTATTGGTAAAAACGCAAAAATATTTCCGAATGTTACTATTATCGGACCTGCCTTTATTGGGGATGAATCACAAATCAAGATCGGCGCAAAGCTCTATCACGGAAGTAACATTGGCAGAGTTTGCAAAGTCGGCGGCGAGGTTGAAAATTCTGTGATCCACTCATTTTCAAACAAACAGCATGATGGCTTCCTTGGAAATTCTTATATCGGCTCGTGGGCTAACCTGGGAGCAGGCACAAATAACAGTGATCTGAAGAATAATTATGGAAGCATTAAAGTTACAATCAACAATGAAGTTGTTGATTCAGGTTCTCAATTTGTTGGTTTGACATTAGGCGACCATTCAAAATCTGCAATCTCGACCATCTTCAATACTGGTTCGGTTATTGGGGTATGCTGCAACGTTTATGGGGCTGGTTTTCCTCCGAAATATATTCCATCTTTTGCGTGGGGCGGAGCCGATGCGTTGACTACTTATGACCTGGAAAGGAGCCTGGAAGTTGCTGAACGGGTTATGGAAAGACGACATATTCAACTTACCCCTGCTGATGAAAAAATGTTCAGAAAAGTCTTCGACTTGACAAGAGATGAAAGAAGGAAAAGAGGAATGCCAAATTAATTGGCATTCCCCTTTTATTATCAATGTATTCAAATTATTATTACCTTACCCGGGCAGTTCTTGAGTTAAATGCAGTAATTTCCGGGAAATTACTTACTTCTGTTTTTACGCAGGAAAAAGATATTTTAACTCTGATGTTCAGGGAAGGCGATAGTGAATTAGCTTTACAATTATGTACTTCCGCAAATGATGCCTATATAGATATTCGCAATAATTATAAGCGATCCAGGAGAAATTTTCTTCTCTTTTTTGAAGATATTTATGGATCGAAATGCACTGCAGTAAAAATAGCTAAATTCGAAAGGATTATCCAATTTGAATTTAGTTCGAAGAAATCATTATATTTTGTAATTCGTGGACCAAATTCCAATGTCTATTTTGATGCATCGGACACATCCTTAAAAGAATTCAAAAAAGTAAAAAATCCCCTCTCAATCGATAATATTTCCGTGCTCTCTTTCTCCCGCAGTCTGGTTCCACCAGCCCCTGTTAACAACCTCATTACTGATTCCGGAATCAATGAAATAAAAAAATATTATCCCTGGATATCGAAAGAGATATATTTGGAAGTCATGACCAGAAATGAATCATTTGATTTTAATGTTCTTATAACAGTTATTAATGAAATCGTGACCCGCGATATAATTGTTGGGCATAATATATTAAATAATTTTTTGTTTCTTCCCGCCAGTTTTCATCATCAGCAGATGGATAAGGGTTATCTGTGCGATAGTTATTTTTCTGCGCTGAGATATTACAAGAAAAACCGAATAATCTCTGGAAATGTTACTGAGGTAAAAAACCGACTCCTGACAGTTTTAAAAAATGAACTTGAAATTACTGCCAGGAGATTAAATGATTTGAATTTGCGTTTACAATCCGGGAATCGCGAGGAATATTACTATAATGTCGGACAGATACTTTTAAACAATATCAATACCCTTAAAAAAGGAATGTCCTCAGTTTTATTAGTAAATATTTCAGGTGAGACACAGAATATCGATATGGACCCATTGTTATCACCTTCCCAGAACATCGATAAATATTTTAAGAAATCATCCTCCGAAAGAATCAATTACAAGAAATCAATTGAATTATGGGAACATTACAAGACTAGATTTAGTAAATTACAAGGATTAATTGAAGAAATATCTCAAATTAATTCTCTGGAATTATTAAAAAATTACAATCAATACTTAAAGATGTCTCCCGAAACGAATAAGATAGATGTTGATCAGAGTTCAAAGTTTAGAAAATTCATCATATTTAATAAGTGGCAAGTTTTTGTAGGTAAGGATAATGAAAATAATGATCTTCTTACTACAAGATTTGCCAAACAAAATGATTTCTGGTTTCATGCTCGAAGCGTTCCTGGATCACATGTTGTTCTCAGAATTGACAACAATAAAGAAAGTGTTCCCAAAAACGTTCTTGAAAAAGCTGCTGCTTTAGCTGCTTTTTATTCTAAAGCTAAAACATCAAAACTTGCTCCCGTTACTTATACACGTGCAAAATACGTCTATAAAAAAAAGGGACTTGCTCCGGGTCAGGTTCTTGTCACAAAAGAAGATGTTCTTCTTGTAAAACCCGAAATTCCATCTGAATGTGTTCCTTTTGACCAGAATATTTCGATTATATGAAGTTTAAAGAATTAGATCTGATGTATATTGTTAAATTAATTTTCCTAAGTGCATTTTTAGGATTAATTATAAATGTTTTTAGCCAGAAAACTATCCCATTTATTCGATCGGAAAACCCATTGAGAAACATCTCGATTGAAGAGATTATCCTCACCGATTCTGAAATCGATTCGAAACTTTTTACGATCAATTTAAGTACTGCTAAAGAACTATTTGAATCAAAAAGGGCTATTTTTATTGATGCAAGAGATTCATGGGATTATTCGGACGGGAACATTCCGGGTGCAATAAATATTCCTGAATACAAATTTGATTATGAAATGGTAGAACTACTCAATAAAAATGCAATTTATACAGTTTATTGTGGCGGGACAGATTGCGATATAAGTAAACGCCTCGCGGAAAAGTTACAAAAAGCCGGGTTTAAAAATGTCCTTGTTTTCTCTGGGGGCTGGGAAGAATGGGTGTCAAGTGGTTATGAAATCGATAAATAATATACTTAGATTAAATCACCTTAATAAAATCTTTTTTGCCCTCCTCTCGACTGCATTAGGCGGGCTCTTTGTTTTTTCAGGATACCAAAAGATTATCGACCCGGTTGCTTTTTCCGATTCGGTTGCAAACTTCAGAATTCTCCCAACGTTTCTGGTTAATATTTTTGCGATAATTCTATCCTGGCTCGAATTTCTTTTGGGCATCTTTTTATTAATGAATATAAATCGCAAAGAAAACCTTTTCCTTATTCTGATACTGATGTTAGGTTTCACCCTTGCAATTATTACTGCAATATTAAGAGGACTGAATATAAATTGCGGATGTTTCGGGGAAACATCTTCTGCTGCTGATTCCTTAAAAATATTGGAAAACTTGTTCATAATTATGGCAGTTTTTATAACATATTTATATTATTCTAAAAATCCCGTAAAATAATTCAAAGATGATTCAATCAGAAAAAAAGATCACGAAAATTTTAATTATTAAATTGAGGGGAATAGGCGATGTCGTTCAAAGCACTCTGATTTTGGATAGCCTGGTCAGCTCCTTCCCGGGATCCGAAATTGATTATCTGACTGACTACCCTTCCGCCGATTTTCTCTCAAAGATTCCTATTGTTAATAGTGTTCTCATATTTCCGCGAAAAGAGCTTTTAAAACGCGTGAAGCTGTTTTATAAATTATTTCGAAGACGATACGATCTGGTTATTGATCTGTTTTCAAATCCCGCAAGTGCTCAGGCAACATTTTTTAGCCGCGCAAAATACAGACTGGGGTTTCCCTATCGGGGAAGAAAATATGCATATAATATCTATGGACCTGAAAACAGAGCTGAATTTCATACTGTTGATTTAAATATTGAACTTATTAAAAAGATTGTACATTTTACGCCTACTTCCAGATTTTATTTCGGCTTCCCAGAAAGAGATCGTTCGGAAGCGAAGATTTTTTTTAATAACAATTTCCAGAAAACAGATAAAATAATTGGGATTTGTCCATCCGGAGGATGGGCATCTAAAAGATGTGACCCGATTAAATTTGCTGAGATAAGTGATTTTCTCATCCGCGAATACTCCGTTAAAGTAATCATAATTTGGGGACCTGAAGATAAAACTGATGCCTTAGAGATACTAGAGAAAAGTGAAATGAATTTGGTGCTGGCGCCTCCAACTTCAGTTAGTTCGATGGGTGCATACCTTGAGAATTGTGATATGGTTATTGCGAATGATAGCGGACCTATGCATATTGCCGTTGCAGTTGGGACTCCGGTTCTTGCTCTCTTCGGCCCAACCAATCCTAAATTTCATGGTCCTTATGGCGAAAAACACGCTTTTATTCAATTATCCGACCTGGGATGTATTAATTGTAATTTGTTAAATTGCCCCCTGTCTCACGAATGTTTTAATAATATTCCGGTTGAAAAGATTAAACCTTTTGTGGATAATTACTTAAAATAAAAGTGTTTAAATAGTTGTTTACAATTATCTTAAGAGTTGATTTTTGAAGTCTATAATAGTATTTATTCTTAAAATATTTTTTGGCTATAATAATAAAAGATTTACCAGCAGTAAGAATGAAAAACGTATTTTATTAGTTAGACTCAATCGAATCGGAGATGCATTGGTTTGTACTCCAATTATAAAAGCATTGTTAGATAATAATTTTCAGGTAGATATTATAGCTGACAAAAAAAATTATTTTATATTTAAGAATTTCTCAGGTGTTTCGGAAATCTTTATTTTTACACACAGACTTACTAGTCTCCTGGATATTATTATAGCAACAAACCGAAAACGATTTGATTATATCGTTGACCTCCACGATGATTTGTCAACGACGGTCAGTTTAATAATTGCTTTCTCAAATGCAGAGAAAAAATTCGGACTATCAAAGAAAACAGCCAGCCTTTATTCTAAAACAATTGATCGACCGGATGCCCGGTCAAATCACGTTATTGAACGAATAAGTCAATTATTAAAATTATTTAATCTGAATCCAGCAATCGCACAGAAACGTGTATTTTTCCCAATTGATGATCGTTCAAGAAATATTATTAATAATCTAATGAATGATCACTTCCCAGACAATCTTCCATTATTAGGTATAAACATCTCAGCGGGCAGCCCTGCCCGTTTCTGGGGAGTGGAAAAATATATAAAACTCCTTGAGTCAATCCCCTCGAACAACTTAAACATAATCATACTTTCTTCGCCTGGAGATAAAGAATTAGCTAAACGAATTAGCTCTGGAAAATATCTGACTTTTTCAACCGAAGATTTCACTGAATTCGCGGCGATTATTTCAAGATTAAATCTGCTTTTCACCCCTGATACATCTGTCGTTCACCTTGCTTCTGCATATAATATACCTATGTTTGGAATATATGTTAAATTTAACACTGATGAAATAATTTGGTATCCTTATAATACAGATTATGAGGCAATCATAACAGAGGAGCCAAATTTCATTAATCTTGAAGTGCAATTGGTAATTGATAAATTAAAAATATTTTTGGAAAATTATGTCAAATATTAATAAAGCCCCAAGCTGTAAAAAATTTACCGGATATAAGCCCTGCTACCCGGATCATAATTGTTATGTTAATGGATGTAAGGAAAATAATCCTACACCGATTAAAATTCTAATAATAAACCTTGATGCTATGGGTGACGTAATAATGACAACTGCTCGTCTTGAGAGCCTTAAAAAGAAATTCCCTGACAGTGCAATTTACTGGGTTACAATGAAGATTTCTGCACCCCTGCTTCAGAACAATCCATATCTTGATAAAGTATTTATCTATGATTTTGAAACAATAAGCATCCTTGGCCAGATTGAATTTGATTATGTTATGAATGCCGATAAGTCTCAAAAAGCATGCGCACTCACAAATATAATCAATGCAAAAAATAAACTTGGATTTGGACTTGATTCAAACGGCAAAATTGTACCTATGAATGATGGGGCACTATATAATTATAATCTTGGAATGGATGATCATCTAAAATTCAGAGTCAATCAGAAAACGAAGCAGGAGTATCTGGCAGAGACTTTTGAACTTCCTTTAACAAGAGATGAATATGTGCTGAATCTGGAACCCGGTGAGATTGAATATATCGAAAAATATAAAACTGAAAAGGGTATTTCACCTGAGGATAAAATAATTGGGTTTAATACGGGTTGCTCAAATCTTTATCCTAATAAAAAAATGACAATTGAACAACATATCTATCTAATAGATAAGCTACTTTCAAAAGGTCGTTATAAAATTATCTTATTGGGTGGTCCCGAGGATAAGGAGAGGAATGAAATTATTTATTCTCGTTTTCCAGGAAAGATCATCGATGCACCTACAAATGACGGAATAAGAAGAGGTGCTTGTTATGCTTCCTTACCCGACGTTGTTGTAACAGGAGATTCATTTGGAATGCATCTTTCGATTGCACTTAAGAAATATATTATTGCCTGGTTCGGATTAAGCTGCTGGACAGAAATCGATCTTTATGATCGTGGAGTAAAACTATTTCCTCAGGATTTGTTCTGCTCACCCTGCTGGAAAAAATCCTGTCCGTATAATCTTGAATGTGTAAAAGGTATAGATCTCGATCGGATAATAGATGAATGTGAAAAATATTTCGTAAACTGATATGATTTCACCCGAATTCCATTCTGTTTTTTCTGGTTTTTCAAATTTGCCGCTTATTCTTGATGGTGCAGTTGGTTCCTGGTTAGAGGAAAAATCAAGTATATCGGAGGCACATACATGGAGCAGTCACTTTAATATTTCAAATCCGGATCTAGTGTTTGATCTTCACAAATTATATATTGATGCCGGCGCAGATATAATAACTACGAACACATTTAGAACAAATCCTTCTGCCTCAGAAATTTTTGGGCAGAACAATTGGAAAATATCATTAAAATCTGCAGTTAAATTAGCAAAACAAGCTGTTGGCGAAAATAATGTTTTGATTGCCGGTTCGAATCCTCCAGCGGAGGACTGTTATCAGGCAAATAGAACAATAAGCACAAAACAGTTAGAACGAAATCACTTTGACCACATTAATAATTTACTTTCTGAAGGTTGTGACTTCATTCTTCACGAAACCCAAAGTCATCTTGATGAAATATTATTAATATGTAAATACTGCACAAATAATAATATCAAATATGCTTTGAGTATTTACTGTACAAGTGATTTAAATATCCTAAGTGGTGAAAAAGTAATAGAAATAATTTCACTTTTGAAGGATTATTCCCCTTCAGCAGTACTCTTTAATTGCATCAATTTAAATACATATAGACTTATCAGACAAGTTCTGCCTTCGGATTTCTACCATGGGTTTTATCCAAATTTAGTTTTATCGGATATCGGAACGAATAATATTAAATCTAGCCTCTCACCAATAGCATTTACGGAAGAAATGTTAAAATTTATTAACCCAAAGATACTTATCGTTGGCGCATGCTGCGGGTCCTCACCCGAGCACATAAAAGAATTGAGTAAAAAAACATATGAATTATTTGGAACTAAAATCACCGGCTAAAATCAATATCGGATTACGGATTACACAAAGAAGACCGGACGGATTTCATAACATTGAAACAATGTTTTATCCAGTGCATACTTATTATGACCAAATGAGCTTCTCCAAAAAAGAAACATTTTCTTTTTTTTGTGATAATGATTTAACAGTAGATATTGAAGATAATCTTGTTGTTCGAGCGTTGCGAAAAATCGAGAGTTACATTAGACGTAATTTACAAGTGGCAATTCGACTTAATAAATTTATTCCTGCTGGTGGAGGTTTAGGTGGAGGAAGTTCCAATGCAGCAGCTACGTTATTAGCGCTTAATGAAATGTTCGAATTGCACATTCCGTTTACAGACCTCAGAAGAATTGCGCTGGAACTGGGCTCAGATGTACCATTTTTTTTGCGACCGAAGCCGTGTTTTGCCTCAGGCAGAGGTGAAGTGCTTGAATACTTAGATGATTTTTTTCTTTATAAATATATAGTTATCATCACTCCGAAAATTCACATATCTACCGCAAAAGCTTTTCAAAAGTATTCTCTGTTACGAAAGGAAGAAAAGATAGCTGATTTCATTTTTCAACATAAAGAATTTGAACCAAAGAATTACCATCTTTTCAGAAATGTATTCGAAGAAATGATAACCAAAGATAATCCTGAAATCGATGAAGCACTTATTTATTTACGTGAATTAGGAGCAGAATACGTTTCATTATCCGGTTCGGGTTCATCAGTTTTCGGATTATTTGAGAAATCGCCGGTGATCGATAAGTTATCAAAAATAGTAAGAAATTCAATTATTCATTTTTCAGCACCCGAGGAGGAAAAACTGTATTATTAGGTTTTTACCTGATAGTCATAGGGCAATGAGATTATCACCTTTGTTCCGGTCTCACTATTATCCTGCTCTGTCCTGCTTTCAATCGCAATCTCTCCCTGAAACCTGATAATTATTTCTTTTACAAGTGAGAGTCCCATCCCACTCCCCTCTGCCCCGCTTCTACGAATATTTGTTGCACGATAAAACTGATTGAATACTTTATCGATGTCCTGCCGAGGAATACCAATTCCAGTATCTATTATTTGAATTTCACAATAATTATTTCTATCATTGAGTAAAACCTCAACATTTCCGTTTTGTTGATTATATTTTATTGAGTTATTCAGAATATTTGAAAATGCCAGATTGAAGAGTACCGTATCACCCTTGATAAGCCTGTTTTTCTTTCTGAAATCATTAAATTTGATGGTGATATTACGCTTTCTGGCATTTTCTGTTTGCTGCTCAATCAGTCGGGTTAGTACTTCAATAAGATCAATCTCTTCGGCACTTGAAATATTTAGTAATTTTACCTGAGATATTCGTAAAATATTATTGATCATTTGTATAGATTCATCTGTCCGCAGTCTGGCTCTCTCCAATTTTTCAGATATTTGATCTGGAACCGGGCCCAGATATTTATTAAGTATTAACTCTATTATCGATTGAACGGCAGAAATTGGTGTTTTAATTTCATGAACCACACCCATTATATATTTTTGCTTCATAGTTTCTAAAGATTCGATCTTATCAAGAGATTCCCTCAATTCTTGTTCCCGGAGATATAGAGACCGGGCAATATTATTTGCCAGAATTACTCCGACAATAATCATTGCACTGAATGCGAGTATGAAGAACAGTACATAATTATCTGTCGGATGAGGCGGCAAGATGGAGTATAAGCCCGTGATAAAATGCGAAGAGATCGTTGAATTGTGCTGCAATATTATCAAAGTGGAATATGCAATTATTGTAATTGTGGCAATTGTGTAAATAACATAGCCGGGTAAAATCATACTACCAATAATTATTTGAAATATATAGAAGATAAATAAGGGACTGTGTATTGTTCCGGTATAATAAATTAAAAGGGTGAGTGAAGACAGATCGAAAACTGACTGTAAAATTGAAACATGGATCACATTAAAGTTCAGCGATGAAAAAGTAGCATAACGCCTAATTATTATTAAAAATATATTGTAACAAAAGATCAGACCGGTTATGATTAGAAAAGCATATAACTGTTTAGGTGAGAAATTAAGTTTAAATACATATTCGCCGAAAGTTATAAGAAGCAGAAGAAATAAAATGAAAATAAAACGTAGTTTAATAAACCAGAGATTTCTCTCCCTTATTCCTTTCCAAAATTCATCATATCTTTGTGCCCATTCGGGAACAAGGCTCATTCCTAACCATAGAAAATTTATGGAGTATTTTAATAATAAATATCGAGAATAGCAATTTTACAAGAGTTTATTTTCTTAAACTGAGTCATTAATACTATTGAATATAAATGAACCCTGGTTTTGAAGGATTAAGGTTAATTTTTTCACCTGAAGAGTTCGTAGCGAGAATGTATAAATACCCTAATCGAACAAGGCCCTTCTCATTAGCAGTGAAAATGATATCAATAAGATTTCCGCTTCCAAAGAATGGCGCTGAATTCTCTAAGGAAATGTATTTCGCTGGGTACATTTTCAAATCATTTCCAGCATCTTCTCTTATTACTACTATCGTATCATTGATGGTGAAATTAAGGGGGTTTCCTGAAATACTAAAAAGTTGGTCGGAGACAGTCAAGGTATCAATGCTTACTTTCGAATCATAGTAAATTAACATCTCTAAATGTTTAATATTATTAACCTGGTCGGCATTGATGCTTACTGTATCTGATGCGCCTGATTTAACTAATGAATTCGATGGATAAAAAACGAAGGCTGGGCCTTTAATTGCATCAATAAAAAAGTTTCGGCGGAGTGGGTCACTTACAAATTCATCAATCCTTCCCCTCACACTAAAAAGATATTGACCATCGTCCATATTATTAAGAGTGATAGTATTTACTGGTTCATATTCAGACCAATCAATAAGATTTGTGACATTTTTATCCGCATCCCAAAAGTATAAACTATAGCTAAAATCAACATCGTCCTGATTTGCTTTCCATGAAAAAGATATTTTATCAGTTGATAATGTATCATTTTCGACAGGGCCAAAAGTAAAATCAATAAAAGGCAAAGGCGATTGTACAATATTATCACCACAATATGAAAAAACAATAATACCAAGGATAATAGTCAATAATTTGCTAATTCTTTTAATATGTTTTGAAATAGAGTGTCTCACATATTTCCTAATAATTTATCCTGATAAGAGGTGAAAATGTTACATAATTATCCCACCGGTAAAATGGTACTCCATTTGTGGTCCATTTAATAGCTTTATAAAATCTAATATCAAATCCAAAAGTATTATTAAGCAAAAACCGGTATTTCATTCCAAGGTAGCTGTAGGCATCATTAAAATTGTAATTAATCTGAAGTCCAATATTATGAACAAACCATCCAGAATATTTATTAATACTGGCATCAATTTTTATATTTGTTTTTATTGAGCCAGAGCTAACCGTTGACTTAATATCTTTTTCTCCGGGGACTAAATAGTAGTCATTAAGATCATGAATATTTACTCCCAGTCCGGCATCCAACAAACCCAGATTCAAAACTTCAGTTAGATCGGTGTAAGTAGCAGAGAAGCCGAAATAATTACGGATAGAATAAAATTTTGTCAGATAATCGATTCCATAATCATCACGGGAAAATTTTGATGGTGTAAAAAATCCATCAAGAGTAATATCTATTTTACCAAGTTCAGGCATAAAATATTTTAGTGGCCTTCCGCCAACTGAGATATAAACACTGCTCCCTGATCGGTAAAGACGATGTCCATAAATATCCTGGTTGAAACTGAATTCTGGCTGTCGAACTCCGAATCCCAGTGCGATCATTCCTCGATATGAACTGTAAGGGCGACTATTAACAATTGAGTCAACATACTGAATACCAATCCCCGCAAAATAGTCAGGGCTGTACCATCCGGGATAAATGCTCTCATTGTTGCCCCATTTGCCCTTGAGGGAAAAAAGATATTTTTTCCTGGAAGTAGTATTTAAAGTATATACTAGAAATTCCGGGTCGAACAGAGACAAATAAATATCGAAATTATAACCAGAATAAGAATAACTTTCCTCTTTGGTGATATCTATATTTGAATACCCTTTTTTTTGCAGATTATTATAAAGGTCATTTCCCAATATTTCTTTTATAACTAAGTGATCCTCAGTAACATCAAAGAAATAATTCCGTTTCGTAGTATCAAGAGAATAAACCTGCTCAGTGAAAAATCTTAGTTGTTCAATTTCAGAATCATAATATCGCTGTCTGAACTCAACAAATATTTTCCCATCGTATATTTCCTTGGCTCGTGCATTAATCTCATCAGCTTCAGCATTTTTACCGTCAATTCGCAAAGCGCGATTAATGATAAATTTATTAAATATTTGCCTGACGATTAAAGGATCGTTTAATATCCAACTATGCTTAAGATCATTAAATGCAGTTGTGTTATATTCCAATGATTTATAAACGGAAACAGCACGTTCAAGTTCCTGTCCAAAGGTAAATGAAGAAACCAGAGCAGCGATAAAGTAAAAAGTTAAATAGCGGGTTTTAATTCTCATACTCAAAACCCATACCTATATATGAATCCCAAATAAGTACTACTTTTATTTTCCCATTCACGGGTTCCTCTATATAAGGGGGAGGATAGAATATATGTCTCGAATCTCACAATATGGAAACTATCAAATTCAAGAAGTTTTAACCATAACTTCGCTCGGATAACACTATCGTACATTCTAAGATTAGCATGAAAGAGTTCTGTTTCCTTGCCCTTAATCTTTGGAATAAAATTTAAATGGAAACCAATGAGCGGGTTAATAGAGTTAAAAACCTCTGAAGTCTTGGGAGAAGCGCCCCCAATATAATCAGCTCTGATAACATTGTATGATCCTGCACCAATGTCAAACCTAAGGCGTACAGTTCCTTCCTGATTTGTCTGCCAGTAATAAGATATTGTCGTCATCCACTGAGAATTTGTAAAATATGCATGACTACGACCAGGGCCGGTATTAAATCGATAATATGGATTATTTATTTCTGAACTGCCGGTTGAATAATCTATATTTATGAAGGGAGACTCATATATTCTTGATGTGCTAAGCGATAAATCAACGCCGGGCTGCACGTTTAGTTTCGGAATTTCAGTAACCATAAAAGGTAGGTTAGTCGCTAAATTAACAGTATTAATTTTAAACCTGGCTAAAACTTTTATATCAAAAGAAATACTATTTTCAGGCCCTTGTGAGCCGGTTAAAAACGTCAGGCTCCTGACGCCGCCTTTCATGATCATTCCCTGCCATGGCAAAAGATTCAATAAATCATGTTCAAATGAGAGCTCAGCTCCAAGTGTTGTAAAATCAAAATTCATTTCAGGGTGGAAAAAAGTAGCTTTATAAAAAGAACCTTCTATTTTCATATTCCCGCCAGCGAACGATTCTCGTCTTGACCGCCGGCCGCCGGCAGAGGCGGTAGTAGTTTTCGGATATGAGTGCGATGAATTTATTCCTTGATAATTCAAAAAGTCTGAATTATCTCTTGAAAAGACAGCCCCTCTCATAATAAAACTTTCATCAATAGGAATAGTCAATTTAGATTCCGGCTCAGTTTCTTGGGATAATTTTTCAACTAAATTAGTAATCTTATTGTATAAATTCCTGTCTGTAAAATAAAGATTATTAAAATCCTGAAACTTAATAACAGCATTAATCTCTGTTTTTGTTTCACCTTCCTGGACAGAGATATCGCCAAATAATCTCCCCTCCGATGCGGCAGTGGAAGTCAGTTCTTCCCGAAGCTCAAGCATAATTAATGTGTCTATCTCAGGTGAACTTTTAGAGTAAAGGAATTTATAAATTACATTTTCGTCTATTCTAAAATTGAAAAGGTTTCCATTCTTTAGCGGAATACTTCTCAAATCATTTAATAAACTTTCGGTAGGAGTGAATTGAACAGAATGTATATCGAGATACCCTTCATCTAATCGTATTTTTTTATCGATACGTTTGTAAATCTCATTTAGATTCTGAGAAAAACAAATAGAATTCAATAAAATAAATAATAATGGGAATAAAATACGCATTTATAGTTCTGGGATCGCCTTATTAAAAGCGATAGATCCGGTCAATCTATCCGCATTATTAAACTCTACAACTCTAAGAATTGAGTCTTAATTATTATTGATTCGCCAATTAATAATTGATTCGAAGTACTGGTGAAAATACTATATAACTTGAAGCACGGTAACGCTCAGATGTCGGAACACCTAAACCGTTAAACACTTTTAGATGCAATCCTAAATTATTACTAAGCATTACTTTGGAATCAATTCCATAATAACCGTAACCACCAACCAGATTGTAGCCGGCAATAATTTTAATCAGATGTTGAATCAGACCACCTTCGTTTTCAATTATAGATTCAAGATACAAATAATGCTGGAATCTGTCGAAAGTACTTTGTGGTTTCGTATCTACTAATGCTCCGGCAACAGGATCAAGCATATACTTATACATATCATGAGTTACAAATCCACCACCTATTCCATAATCCCCAAAGTCAGAAAGATTGTATAGTTTTCTTTTAACCCAGGAGAATGAGAAATAATTTTTTATCGAGGCAAATTCAACTTGACGCCGTAAACCAAAATCTTTGTACTTATAGTCTCCATAAGTAAACATTGCATCAATATTCAAATAGACTTTATCAAAATAGTCCCAGATGTATTTAGCAAAATCGCCTGAGAATGTAAAATATGCTGCATCTCCGGATTTGAATACTGGTTTTTTAGACAGACCAGATGTGAACATTTTACCGCCGTCAGTCACCATTCCCAAACCAATGCGGTAGGTGTAATCTGCTGGATCTTCAGTTAAAGCTGAATAATATGTTATTGATGAGCCAAGCGTATAATCCGAAGAATACCACCCTGGCATAAATATTTCGTCATGTCCCCATTTACCAAATAGGTGCCACAAATATTTATTGCGCTGGCCGGATGTTGTTGACCAGACCAGAACATGTGGATCTAAAAGGTCGATATTGACATCCATGAAATATCCATATTTCGTATCAAAGACATCTTTCGTCAATGAACTATAAAAATATGTCTGTTCCTGAAGCTTATCATAAAGCCTTATGCCAATGATATCCTTTAAATAGAATCCATCAACAACCGGGTCAAATAATGGAGTTGGATTAATATTTTGCATTTCTGTGTTTGCAACAAACGCAAAATACTCAAATTCGTCATCGTAGTACCTTCTCCGAAGATCAACGACTACATCTCCTTCTAAGATTGCCTTGGCTTTCTCTTCAAGCACTGCTTTAGAAGCGGGCATACCGTTAATTCTTAGGGCATTTTTAACTGTGAAACGGTTAAATAATTCGCGGATAAAACCGGGATCATTGATGAACCATTTACTCTTCAGATCTTCAAATGCTATTGTATTGTATTCCAGGTTAGAATAGATTTTATCCAACTCTGAGAAAACTTCCGGACTTGCATCCTGACTGTAAATCTGAGTGACAGTAAAAATTAAAGCGAAATAAAGTAATATTATTTTTTTCATTGTCATTTTCGTTTTAATTATTTAAACCATATCTATATCTAAGCTGAACCATTGCGCCGCCATCCGTTTCCCACTCATAAGCTTTTCTAAACATAGCTCCAGCCTGATAGATTGCTTCAAGCCTGAATGTATGGAATGGAGCGATTTTGAAAATTGCAAGCCAGGTGTTTATTCTTGCTCTGCCATCAAAAACACGCAATGTGCCCCCGAGAATTGGATTGTCTTTTGGAACCCATGTAAAATTCAATGCAACCATCGGTTGAAATTTTGCATGTACTTCTTTACTGCTCGTCAGGCTGCCGGAATTACTGTAAGTGCCTTTTGTGACACTATAATAACCACCACCAACATCCATACGGAAACGCGAAGTCATTTTATCAGATGTGTTCCAATAAAATGAATAAGACATCATTGCCTGAGCGTGAGAAAAATAAGCTACCTTTTGGTTATTCCTGGTTACAATGATATCTGGTGATTTCTGTCCGCCCTGGCTTGCAGAGAAGTATAAATTGATGAAGGGCAGCCCCATCAATCTGGTAAAATTGAATTCAGCTAAAAATGATGGTTTGAAATTCATCACAGGAGTATCGCCAAGAATCCAGGGCTGATTATCGTAAACTGCAGTAGTCCCGATCGGGAATCGTGCTCCAAATCTTGCATTTAAGAAAGTTGATTCAGTTACTTTATCTTTGGGAGAAAGTAAAAATAACATTCTGATGGCGGCAGCAACAGTATTTGATTCCCATGGTAAAAGATGAAGAACCGGCTCCTCAAAATTCAATTCGACGCTTGCACCACCATCTTCAAGAATAGCGTTCATTGCCTCATGAGAAAACATTATCTTCGAAGCACTTGCGTCAATCTTAAAAGTAGTTTTGCCGGCAGCTGCATCCGCGGCACCTCGTCTAGATCCTCTTCCCTGTTTTTCAGTTTGATCAGAAAACCAGGTCAGATCATAAACTTTAACGTAGTTAAAATAATCGGCGTTATCTCTGGAGGAAATACCAAGACTCATGTGAATTTCTTCATCAGGATTAATCCTTAATAAAGATTCCGGTGGTGTTTCTTCATTCTCCCGAAGATATTTGTCGATATATTGTTTCAGAGCTGCATATTGCGGAGCATCATTCATTTTAAGTTTGTACATGTCCGTAAATGTTAAAACCCTGAGAGTATCATCAGAAGGAGCCGAAAGAGCACCAAACAGACCCTCAGTTGCAGCAGCAGCCCTTGTAATCTGATCGAGATAGAGGACATAAACGGAATCTATGCCAATACCTTCTTTCAGAAATACAACTCGATAGCTGACATTCTCATCGAAGAGCATTGTAAAGGGCTCTTCCTTTGTCACTCTTGGGACAGATTTCAAAGACTCGCTTGTTTTCTCTGACTCTGGTTGAAACGTCAAAGCGTGAAGATTTAAGTAGTCTTTATCTTTACGTAGTTTGAGATCAATCTTACTCAGATATTCATCCAGTTTCTGAGCATTTGTTGATAGGATCCCGAAGAATAACGACAATAGAATTATTTTTCTGATCATTGCCTTACACTTTATTTGTTAAAACTTTTATTTTACAATAGTTGCTGAATATTTGCGTTCAATGTTGCGTTCATACTGTGTGTTAAAACGAAAAGTCAAAGTAACTGGTGCATCATCACAAAATTCCATCGCATCTAAATATGATTGATTTAGATCTAGAATAACATAACCAAAATTACCCTGAGAAGTGGTTGTCCCGCCCCTTGAGGTCAGAAATTCCGCAGGGTTGCATTCGACACGCAAACTTGTGATTTTGGGTGCAATTACAACAAGATTACCATCGCTGGAAAGTCCTGTATAAACATATAGAAATCTAAGCAAATTTTCATTTAGAGGACTAATAAACAGTTCTTTCTTTTCTCTTTTACCATCTTCAGGAAACCAATTAACGTACTCATCGAGATTTGGCTTACTGACAGAGAACTCCCAGATTGAGGTTTTTACTTCATCGGGTTTGTCAATCATTTTATAATCAAAAGGTTCGCCGTTATATTTTCCTATGATTTTAAAAGTACGTCCGACATATGTATCATTTTTTAGAACATCATCAAGTGATATTACCGATCCGGTTCCAGAAGCTATTTCACCGCCTGATGCATCTTCAATTGAATATGAATAGCCTGAGATATTTGAAAATTCAACAGTTGCAAAACTGAATGTAACCTTTTCAGTAGGGTAATATCTTGGTTGAATATTCAACTTTGAAGCAATAGTCGGATAGTTCACTTCAACTGCGTAAACCGCTGTTGCATTACCCCTGCCTTTCTCATCGGTGTAATTAATTTCTATTTTAACGAAATAATTGCCCGTTTTTTCAATAACATCTTCAACCTGGTAGCGAACCATCACACCACGCTCGCCAGCTTTGATAGATTTTGGTTCCTGAATCGCAGTTTCAATATCTTTGATGAAGCCCTGATTCTCATCAAGAAGCGAGGACTTAAAAGTAATATCTTTTATATTTGTAAGAACAATCTGCTTATCGCCCGGGACCTTAAATTTTTCATATACGACAGTGTTAACTGTGTCAACCACCCTCCCTTGCCCTTGAATTAAAGTGGTTACTAAAAGAAATAATCCGAACGATAAAAATCCTGCAAATTTCTTCATAAGAACTCCAAATATTTAATAAATTTCGGGAGGATAAACCTCCCGAAAGTTTGAATATTAATGATGCAATATAATATAAATACTAAATAATCGCATCAGACTGCGACATACATCACAATTAGAAGGAAATTTCCGACTGCATTGTTTGTACACCACCACCAACTTTAACAGAAACTAAAAATTTCTCTTTTTCACTAACTGCCTTTTGCTGCTCCCCTATCTCTTCTTTAAGCATGTGAAGCAATTCTGTGGTAAGATATGTGGGAAGTTGTCTATCGACCTGGCAGTAAGCTACAAAGGAGTAATCTCCTCCTGACTTAAACTGACCAAGGAAGATAGCATTACCCTGACCCTTCTGAATTTTGAAATCATTTGTACCAGATGAAAGACTTAATCCACCCTGTGGCCATCCGGCAGGTCTATTTCTTGATGATGGGGCTATATCAATAAAATACTCAACAAAATCAGCTTCTTCACTAGATGAAAGTCCCACTGGTGTCATAATGATTTTGTGGGGCTCTTTCGACCCGATATTATAAGTTGACTCACTTTGGGGAATTTGCAGAAATACGGGTTGTTTGTAGTTCTGAGCTAACTGAACAATCATTTTGTCCCGGATCTCGTGCTCTTTCTCCTCAAGTTCATCTCTCTCCGTAATTACTATAAGAAGTTCTACTATCAGAACCACGTATAGTATGAAGTAGACCATACTTTTCTTCATTGCACGTTCCTCTTAAATTTCTGTTCAGTGTTTTAACGAATCTTTTAGACTATTTAATGCATCCAGATTTTTCTTCTGTATTTCTGTAATTTTTAATGATATTTTCTCATACCTGTCGAGATATCCCTCGATCATTTTTAATTCTTCATCGGTGATAGTCTTGAGAACGTTCACTGTATCTTTAACTTCCTGTGGAGAAACACCAATGGCTTTTTTCATCGGAACAGGTTCTGGCTCAGCATCTTTTGGTGCACCATGACCATGATCATCCTCAGGGGTAAAGAATGTTACTGTCGCCATTAGAAGCAATAATAAGAACTCAAGAATTAATGCACCTAAGACCCACTGAACAGCTAATTTTCCATTGTCCAGCAAATAGGGATCGATGACAGGAATGCCCTGAACAGCGGCACCAAGTCCCCTAAGACCTACTATTATAATGAGTAAAGCTGCTCCGAAGTAAACCAAACCCATTACGTTGTTGGCAAAACGCGGAATAAATGTGTAAACCATAAAACGACCAAAAGCAGTTTTCGGCGTATTGGCGCCTGAAGACTTTTGACTTGACACGGAATACCTCCAGTTTTATTAAATGATAATTAATTAAAATTCTTGATGCTTTTAATTATAGTTATTATTTTGGTAAAAATAAATATTTGTTTGATTTTTTATTAGCTATTTTTGAAAAAAAATAAATCATACAAACTATCTTATTTAATATAAGCGATTTTACAATATTTTTACCATTAAATTTGTATAATTCTGTCAATTTTCAATCTTTTTGCGCATCGTTTTCTTCGAACCAGTCAAAAAATTCCATTAGGGCTTCTCTTCTTTCTGGTGAAACATAGTAAAAATTGATTCCCCTGGAATTAATTTCGTAGAATTCCTGGTCGAGAGTCTTTAAAATTATTTCCTTTATTTTTCGAATGCGTCTCAAAGGTTCAATTTTCATATCTGTATATATAACTCTTGCCAGATTTCTTGCATTGTTCAATAGATAAAATCCTGCTAATTTCACCTGTGCAATTCTAACGCCGATCAGTGAAATTTCTTTCTTATGAGTCTCATCACTCTCGACATTTTCTATTGGCTCATCAAGGTTCAAAAATGCTTGTAACAGCGGAATTAGATTAACAACATTACGGCTAAATGCGATTTCATTTATCTGGCAGAGGTCATGAGCCGCAGTTTCAAGAATAAAGAAAACATTATTTTTATTTGCTTCCTGCCCATAATACTTAAAATATTCGGAAATTTTTTCAACTTCGTATGGATTACTTTCTAAAAGTACTTCTGCAACAATTCTGTAATGTTCCAGAGTGTTAAATGCAGAGCGAGGAGAACGATCAGAGATGGCAATCCTCAGATATGTATTGAAATATTGGAAAATGACCTGGAGAACACCTTTATCGTTATATTTGATTGCTTCAAAAGCAATTAATTCTGTATTGAGTAATACCCCTCCGGCTGCATCCCGAAGTTGTACATGAGATTTTTGAAGCACTAATTCATAAAGTCTGAATATTTTTCGTTCGAGCAGAATTTTTCGTTGTTCAATATTATTCATCACAAAAGTTGAATAACTTGAAAAATCCGGATCCATAAATTCAGTGCCTGTCCTCTCAAACCATGCAGGGGGAAGATTTTTTTTAACCCCAAGATAAAGAACAGAAATTTCTCGAAGTGTATTCAAACATAACAGAATCACAGCTCTATCACCCTGATATATTGAATTCAGCGCAATATCGCCAATAAAGTTTATATCCTCTTTTACATTTTCAATCAGATTAACAGAATAATTAATTTTATTACGGCTAAGCTTATTGAATACTTTAAAAATCTCAATCTCTATATTTTTAAGAAAAACTGTTGGCTGCATAAAATTGAAAACGTAAATAAAATGCGGAACAAAGATCAGTAAATTCAATAAAGTGAGAGAGAGAGCCACAGTGATACTGAAATATGGGATAAAATCTTCGCGGATAGTCTGAGTTACAAGAACCGTATTGAGAGCAGTAAGAATGAACAGAGTAAAAACCACCACATTCACCCTGTTTCTAACAAATAAATCCATAATCTTGGGAGAATACTTGTTTGCTGCCATCTGCACTATAATAGCTACCGCCGTAATCTCGATTCCCAGCACGGCCGCAATGACTTCACCCAATCCACCAAGAATGTTAGTAAGATTACCGATATCCGAACTGAATAGTGATTTAAATATCTCAATATTATGAGCTTTAAGAAGATGATCAATTCCACGGTTGACACTATAAAATAGAATGCTGAAGAACATCAATACAATAAATGATGTCAGCCACTGAAAATCTTTTAATTTACTCTGTCTGTTATCGCTCAAATTATTATCCTTTCCACTTATCAATTAGAATGCTTTGTCCTAAAGTTCTTCTTCATCCAGTTTTGTGCAAGAATCAAACCTATTGGGGTAATCATTGCAACAGCACCATATATAAGCCACATAAATTCAGTGTTCATGGCAGAAGGCTCAACACCAAGAGGACAGTACTGCATTAAAAACCAGCCAGAATACAACCCGGTCAATAATTTAGTCAAAAACCATGGAAATTGCCCCACTCCCATATATAACCCAGTCTGGTTCGGTGGTGCAATCTCAGCAATCCATTGAAGGAATCTTGGCTGCCACATAGCTTCCCCGATTGTCATGACTAAAATATAGATCAGGAAAAGAATAACGTTCGGACCGAGAGTCAATAAAAATGTCGGAGCAGCCATGACAATAGTACCATAAATCATCATTTTATAGATGTTTGCTCTTGCAGTCAGCCCGGCAACAATGGGAGCGAGGAAGAATATGAGAATAGGATTGATATTAGAGAATACCTCAAAATAATCACTTACAAGGTTTCCTTCAAATGCTCTATTCAGATAATACGGGATTGTTAACCAATTGTGAGCAAACAATGTTTGAACAGGAATCAGGACAAATATAAAAAATGTGAATCGCAAATCACGGAACGGGTGTTCCGGACGATTAATAAGAAAGTCAGCTATTCCTGCACCCAGAGCAATTATAGCTGCTATAAGGGCATAATGTGCTTTGTCAGAATATTCGGCAAATATTGGTGAATATAGAGCCATTATATATCCGATGAGTGAAATCATGAATAGTGAAGAAATAAGATAAAGTCTCCAATTATTTATTTTGGTCTTTTCAGGTATCTCAGCGCTTTGTGGAGCTTCATCTGATATTTTAATTGATGCTGGTTTGTTGACTCGCAGGAGAAATAAGGTAAACAGCAGTGCTGTAAGCGTTAATAAGACATAAACCCAAAATACTGCAGTGACACCGTTTGGTGGAAATTCTGTTTCAAAAGATTGACGTGTAAAAGAAGAAATGAAGCCGGAGAAGAATGCCCCGAGATTCATAAAGCCATAAAGAGCTGCATAGGCAATTGCTGATGTCTTCTCATCGGTGTATTTTTTAATACCTGCATAAGCCGCTGGCTGATAAAGTCCATAACCGACAACCATGATGAGCAATCCGGCAGCCATAATAAAAAATGAAGGGGAAAACAATCCGCTTCCTGTCCCGAAAGTTCCAGAAATACCTAATAGAATACGCCCCATCATCATAGCAGCAAGGGCGATAATCAAAGAATTTTTAATGCCTATTTTATCGGAATATCCGCCGAGTAAAAGCATTGAAAAAGTAATACCACCTGTTACTAAACTGTAGACAATGCCTGCTTCTGTATCTTTCAGTCCCAGGTTCTCCGAGCAAAATTTCCCCAAAATTGTCAGAATTCCAAAATAAACTAATCCTTCTAAAACGTAAGGAACATTTATCCCCCACAATTCTCTCGGGGCTTTAAAAAAAGCTGAAAATGTCTCACGCAATTCCTGAAAGGCATCTCTTATTACATCAAAAAAGGATTTCTTTTCTGAATCAGTACTATTTTCCATTTTATTTAGTCCGTAATTTCATGATTTTTAAATACTGGAAAAATAATAAATCTATATGATTTAATGGGTCCAATCAATTATTTTAATTTCATTTCCGTTTGAACAAAAAATCTGTGCACCCTGATAATCTGTCCTAAATATTTTTGCTCCGACATTATTGATCCTGTCTAAGGTCTCATCTGCCGGATGATTATATAAATTATTACGTGAAGAACTTATGACAGCAAAACTCGGTGAGACAATTTTCAAAAACTCTAACGAGGAACCATATTTGCTGCCATGATGCGAAATTTTAATGATATCCGAATCAAGGAATTCGCCATATTCTTTACAATAATATTCCTCAGCCTCAAAACCAATATCACCTGTGAATAGGATTGAGTTTGTACCATAAACAATTTTAATTAGTCCACTATCATCATTGTCAGTATCAAATTTTTTCTTTTCTGAGTTTAGAATAAAAATAGCCGCTGATTTTTCCGGTCTTATGACTGCCTGGTTATAATAATTTATCGGAATATTCATTTTTTTTGCCTCTGATTCAAGAATTAAATCTACTGGGTTTTGATCAGATGATAGTGTTTTATATATGTTTTTGACCTGAACCCCTTTGAGTACAGAGATAATTCCGAGGGCATGGTCCGCATCTGAATGTGAAACAAAGAGATAATCGATTTGACTTATTCGTGATCGTTTAAGGAATGGCAGTATCATCTCTTTACCTGCATCAGTATAAGTGGTTTTGTTCCCTCCATCAATAAGAACGTTTGTACCACCGGGAAAACTAATTACAGCACAATCACCCTGCCCAACATCCAGGAAATTTATTCTGCACTCCTTTGAACGGCTTTCAAATTGTGATATTAGCTCATTTGAATATATTAGAAATAGCATTCCTAGAATAAATGATGGTATCACAAGTAATTTATTTATTCTTCGATTTTTTGCTAAATAGTAAACTGTTATAATTGCGAGGAAATATAGTATATATATGATCCAACTGATCGAATATACTTCAATTCTTTCAAGGCCAATATGTCTTAAAGAATCAAGGAATTTCGACAATAAGTCGATGATACTTGAATTAAGGTGTGCAATTGACACACTTAAAGTGAAACTGAAAAAAGTTATCACTAATGAAATAATTGCAATAGTGACTATTAAAAATATTAACGGAATCGCTGCAAGATTGGCAATAAACATCAATGGGGAGATACTATTGAAATGATAAACAACGAATGGAAGTGTTACTATCATAATGGAAAAAGTAAGAATCTCGATATCCCAGAAATACTGGAGCATTCTATTTCTCGGAGTAACGCCAATCGTATCTTTTAAAAATGGGTATAAAATCAGGATTGCTGAAGCAGCAGAAAAGGAGAGTTGAAAGGATACATTATAAAGATCCGCCGGATTTAGTAAAAGTAAAATTAATGCCGAAAATAATAAGGCGTTTATTCCATCTGATTCACGGTTGCTCAATTTCATGAGAAAAATTGTTATGAACATCATTGATGCACGTATAGCTGGTGGATTCATTCCTGCTAAAGCACAAAAAATAGATATTAATACAGCCAGGATAATATATCTCCAGATAATATGGAAACGACTTACAAACGGGACCAAAATCATAAGAATAATTCCGATATGCAGGCCTGAGATTGCGAGAATATGGCTCACTCCTGTTTCCTGATAAACATCAACTGCCTGATCGCTTATAGACGAACGGCTTCCTAACAATACCCCGGAAATCATCGGAGAATGTTCAGCAGAATATATTGCTGATATGATTTGTTGAATATCTCTTCTTAAAGAACTGACCATTGCTTCAGGGTATTCTTTAATGTCATCAACAATGTAGAAGAAATCATCTTTTTGCAGACTTACATAACCCAATAAGTTTTCACGCTCCATATATCCCCTGTAATCAGGCGCACCAGGATTAGAAAAACGTTTGGGTATGAAAAGATTACCTGAAAATATTACTCTATTACCGACATTTATGTTTTTCAGAATTTTTTCTGCCTTTATACTATCCTTAATGGATAACTGAATATTTACTGAGCGAAAATGATAGAAATCCCCATGAATACGGAGTGTATCTATTGATACAACAAAACGGGAATTAAGTATTTTGGGCTCAATGGAATACTCAACAATATTACCTGCTGCTTTAATATTATCAATATTCGCGCCATAATTTGGTATTTTAGCGAGATTCGTTTTTTGGGATGAAGCAATTGTGAACCCGCAACCAAAAATTAGCAGAGCAACAAGGAAATTTAATACGCGAAGGTTTCGCCTGCCCCTGCCAATCATATATATTGCTATAGTCAAAAACAGAATTATGCAAAATAGAAATATCAAAAGTTCAAAATTGAAAGATATCTTATAGCCCAATATTATTCCTGCGCAAAAATGCATGAAGAAAATAATATTTGGTCTAATTATCATTCAAATGTTTCCATTATTGTATGATAAATATCTGGCAGACTCCTGATATTATCAACAAAATGCTGAGAATATCTGCCTTTGGAGAGTAAAAATGCAGGATTTAAAGTGTGTGTTTTAATACTGCGGTCTTCATAATTGCCATGATCAGAACATATAAGAATGGATAGGTTTGGAGATATATTATGAAGAATTACATTCAAAAACTCATCAAGCTCAGTAGTGAGACGATCTTCCGACTCCTTCAGTCTGCCATGACCAAGATAATCCAAATAAAAATATTCAAAAAGAGTGAAATCATTCACCTCAGCAATATCTAATAACCTAAAGGCGGCATCAGATGGTGAAATCTCTGGTACATCAATATTTAATTTTGATCTCCAACGGAAATTTGTTAACTCAGCAGAAATTGCTTTCCCATTTTTTAAATCATTCTCATCATTTAAACTAACTCCGCTGAATTGAGCCATATGAGCTGTAAAATTTATTATTCTTCTACCGCTTGAAATATGATCGAAAAAGGCTTTCGGATAGGCATTTGCAAAATTAACTTTTAAATGTTTTTCCCTTAGTGAGGTAAATATATTCTTTTGTTCAATTTCTGGCAGAAGAAGTGAGTAAGGATAAGGGCCAAAATGCTTTCCAATGAATTCACTCGCATTAAAGCCGCAAAATATTGATGTCTGACCCGTGCCGCTTTGAGGTATCCCAGGCATATTCAGAAGAGCATCGCAAGAAGAAATCCATGCGCTATTGTTGTTTAGTAAGTTATTATTAACGGAGGGTTTTGAGGTAAAATGGCTGTTAATAAATTCAAATTGCCTGTAAAAAAAAGGATTGCTCTCCTCTTCTCTTCCAAGTCCGAGTCCATCAAGAAAAATCAGCAGGATTTTTGACATATTTTACTATTTAGAGTAAACTGAAATCGTGACCGGTCCATCATTAATAAGAGATACCTGCATCATGGCGCCAAAAACACCGGATTTTATTTTTGATTCGCCAAGTTTTTTACTCATTGAATCAAGAAAATGGTTATAAAGCAGTATTGCTTCTTCAGGTCGAGCAGCTTCAATAAAACTAGGTCTGTTGCCTTTTCTGGTATCACCATAGAGCGTAAATTGCGATATAACAAGAACTGAACCCCCAACATCAATTACAGAAAGGTTCATCTTGTCATTACTATCGCTAAATATCCTAAGGTTAGCGCACTTTTCAGCGACATATTCTGTATCTTCTTTTGTATCTGAATCCTTAATCCCTAAAAAGACTAATAATCCCGAATCAATCTCCTGATAATATTGAGTCTCTGGAACGCTAATGGAAGCCTTTAATACTCTTTGTATCAGTGCGTGCATCTAACAGCCTGAATGACTCTTTCTATATTGCTATGATCCTTAAATACTTTAATATCGCAAAAACCATGAGAATTTAATATTTCAGCAATAGTTTCCGACTGACTATAACCAATCTCAAAAAATATTGTACCATTAGGATTAAGAATCCTGTTTGAAATCTCAATTATTCTTCGATAGAATTTATATCCATCACTTTTGTCATTCAAAGCGATTTCCGGTTCAAATTGTTTTACTTCTATCTGTAAATCCAGATAATCGGAGAGAGATATATAAGGAGGATTCGATACAATACAATCATATTTTGACAAAGACTCAACTATTTCCTCAGAGAAAATATCTCCGAGGAGGAACCTGACTCTGCTCTCTGTATTATGATTTCGTGAGTTTTCAGCAGCAATTGATAGTGCCTGTGCACTAATATCAATTGCTTCTATTTGAACTTTGTCAATTTCTTTGGCAAGAGTGATGGCAATATTACCGGAACCGGTTCCAATATCAAGAACTTTTTCAATTTTTTGTTTTGAAAAGTATGATTTGATGTGGTCAATAATCAATTCGGTTTCTGGACGTGGAATAAGCACATTTTGATTCACAATAAATTCCAAACCGTAAAACTCTTCGTGACCGAGTATATATTGTAATGGTTCAAACTTACCTCTGCGCTGAAGACTCTGCCGATAAGATAATTTTTCATTCTCCTGAATTGGTCTGTCAAATGCAAGATACAATTCCAGCCGCTTCAGACCAAGAATTTCGGCAAGAAGTAATTCGGCATTTAGTCTTGGTGACTCAATGCCTTTATTTCTTAAATATTCAGTAGATAAATTTATCGCCTCGAGAACAGTGAGCATTTTGATTTAAATTTTCGGATCATTCCTTATACTATTTCTCTGCAGCAATACTAATAATATACTCTGCAACTGCTTTAGCTTCATTCGGTTTTAACCCTTGATTAGGCATAGGGGGAAATTCAGGATTTACTTTAACGGGATTTAAAATAAAAGTTACCAACCCGTCAAAATTGTCTTTATACTTGGGCAAAACATCTTTATAAGGAGGACCAACTAATTTCACATCAAACTTGTGGCAGGCAATACACCTTCCATTATATATATCAACCCCACTTGATGCATCAGAAATAAGTCCAAGGTCTTTTTTCAGGTTCGTCTCATAAACAACATAATTTTTATTTAGCTGAGCAAATTGCGCTTTTGTACCGGTATTAAACGCACTCTGTTCTTTAACTATTAATAATGTGAAAACCAGCAAAAAAATAAAAATTAACGAGGAGATCGAACTAACAGATCCACTTTTAACCATTGAGTAAAAACCATTCCCTATCAGTAAAATCGATAATATAGCGGCCATTGCTGAAAGAAAAGAGTAGGTGGAGAGCGATTGCGTAGGGTTTACAAGCAATGACAAAACAATAAATATTGGTAAAAGAATTAAAAACACCAAACCCGATTTGATCGCTTTTTGTATTAGTTCCTTTCCTTCATATTCATCGGATAAAATTTTATCTTTATACATAAAAATATAAAACGCATAAGTACCGGCGAAAGCCAAAATAATAAATTGTAGGAAGGAAACTATTCCTGAGAGGTTCAATAAAACACCATAAAAGAATCCACTGTTCCAGATTGTTGAATCAGCAGAATATTGAATGGCTCCAAAAAAGATATAATTCGAAAGCAGCAAAAATAATATCGCTAATTTACCTGCTCGGTTCGAAGTATTTAACGATTTTTTATAATAATTTTCGGCATCTTCTGTATCGTTATTCGCAGCAAGAATATCAGAAAGGTGAACTGAATGTTTATAAGAATAAACTGAAATCACTCCCCCAATAAATAATGCGAGGGATAACAATAGGTATGTCGCAGAATCTGCTCCGCTCAAATGCAATTGCTGTGTATAGGAAAAGATAAGACTTAAAAATGGCACGATACCCAATCCAAAAGCAAGACTTTTATTGAATGTTACAAGATCAATAAATTGTTTTGAAAACCTGAGATACTTTTCGTCACCCGATATTCCCAGTTTTCTATATATAATAGATAAAAATAATGAACCCGTCAGAATACTTATATAAGGCAAGAAAAGCATATAAGTAATTATCATAAGATATTGCATCAGAATCAGGTGATGTTCTGACTGAGGTAAAACAAGCTTGTCTAAAAAGTTCATTTTTTTTCCTGTTTAGCCTAAAAAATAAGTTTATCAATTGCAATAATTGCAACTACTGATAACACGTATAAATTAATAATTAAAAAAGTTTTTCTTAAAAGCAATCTTGATGATCCCTGAGAAACCAGCCGGAAAGAAAAAATAGATATCCATAATGCCAGAATTGACAAAAACACAAGCACAAAAACATTCTGGAAATTATTAAAAACCGGAATTAACAGACTACTGATCCCTAATGAAACTATCCAAATAAAAGTCATTCTGTTTATCTGAGTGTTATTGTATATCTGAGTTATGGTTGGAAAAGCAGCTCTCTGATAATCCTGGTCATACAATAAAACTAATAACCAGAAATGGGGTATCTGCCAGATAAAAAAGAATAAAGCCAATGCCATAATACCTGGATGGCTCAAGTCTCCTCCTGAAGCAGTCCAGCCCATAACCGGTGGAATTGCTCCGATAATTGAACCCGGCACAACTGCCATCGCATATCTGATTTTAAGAGGTGTATAAATCACATTGTACCAGACCAAGGCCGTGAACCCCAACATGAGAGTAATAAAATCAGTAAAAATGAAAAGAATGCCGAATCCGGATATAAGCATGGCTATTGAAAATATTAAAGCGGATGCCGGACTAATTCTTCCTGAAGGTATCGGACGATTCATAGTTCGCGCCATCAAAGCATCACGATCCTTCTCCTGATATTCATTCAGGGCAGAAGAACCACTCGCAAGCAGAAAGACTCCTGTTAAAGTCCAGATCAATTTAATTTCTAATGATCCGCTGCTCAGTATAAAACCGACTGACGTGGAAAATGCTACAAATACAGTAATCTTAAATTTCCCAAGATCACTCAAAATTTCAAAGAACGATAATAATTTGTTTAACAAGTTAATACTTTATAAACCAGCCTTTGTTGCCTTAGCTGCAGAAACACTGCTGGTGTCTGAATACCAGAGATTAAATTTCTCGGGGGTCAGAACCTTGACTTTAGTGTACATCATGGAGTGATTTAATCCGCAATACTCTGCGCAAGCAACATCGTAATCACCTGTTTTAGCAGGCTGCAAAATGAGATAATTCTCTCTGCCGGCGATAACATCTTCCTTCACACGGAAAGCAGGGACGTAAAAAGAATGATTGACATCCACAGAACTAAGATGCAGCAATGTCGGAGGATCAAGAGGAATATAAAGAGTATCGGTTATTTTTCCATTATCATAGTTGAATTGCCAATTCCACATTCTCGCAGTTGCATTCACTTCGAATACATTATCCGGAATATCCCTGATAACCCGAAATCCCATATAACCATAATAGAACATTGTCATTATAAGAATAGTTGGGATCCCGATCCATAAAATTTCAAGCCATACATTCCCATGTATATCAACAGGTTTGTGCCCCTTATTTCTGTGGTACTTAAACACAAAATAAACCATAGTAACAGTAACGCCTATCAATAGTAATACCGATATTGCAACAATATAGATCATTACATTATCCACGACCTCGGTCGTCCTACTGGCAGGATCACCTGTAAATAATAGAAACATATTCATCCTCACCTGTTATAAACGTCAAAGAATGTAAGTAAGAAAATTACGACTAAAGTCATACCGCTCACTAATAAGAAAACTTTAAATATTGCTTCTTCAAACTTAATATGCATAAATATATTAATAACGAGCGCAGATTTTATCGCTGCGATAAAAAGAGCGATTGCAAGTGCGATCATTCCAAAATCAATGCCGGCAACTGTAACAGTGATCGAAGTCAGCCCGATCAGTACAAGCCAGATAATAATGTAAATTCCGTAACCGGGAGTGTGGTGTTCGTGCTTGGAGTGTCCTTGATCCATAAAATCCTCAATGAATTAGATAAAATAGCGGAAAAAGGAAAATCCAGATAAGGTCAACCAGATGCCAGTATAACCCTGAGTTTTCCAACTTAACGTGATTATCGTATGTGACTTTATCCTTAATAATAAATACAAGCATAAAAAGAAGGATAGCAATTCCAATAATTATATGCAGACCATGTAAACCTGTCATCATATAATAGAGACCAAAAAAGACGATTTCTCCATTTGATTTTGCAAGTAATTCTTCTGAACCAGGGTATAAACCATGAGAGAATTTCGCACCCCATTCAAAGTATTTGTTTATTAAAAACGCAAATGCAAAGAATATTGTCATGGAAAGCATTACAAGAGATAAGAATTTATTCTTCTTCTGAAGCGCAGTAATTGATAATGCCATTGTAAGGCTGCTAGTCAGAAGAATAACCGTATTCAGCGTACCCAGCGAAGTGTTTAATTCCATTGCAGCAATTTTAAATTGTTCCGGGTACTGAAACCTGTAGACTGCATATGCAAGAAACATACCGCCGAACAGCAGAATTTCGGTAAAAAGGAAAAGCCACATTCCCATCCTTGCACCCACATCATCCCGGTGAACAGGATGAACAGCCGCGGCGTTTTCAGTGTGATTCATTTTTCATTTTCTCCAATAAACTGAAATCATATGGTTCATGATCCACGTAGGGAATCTCATGAAAATTCTCCAATGGGGGTGGAGATGAAATATGCCATTCAAGAGTAACTCCTCCCCAAGGATTCTGAGGCGCTTTTGCTCCCTTTAAAAGGCTATAAATAAGATTTGCAAATATCAATATCAAGGTTATACCCATAATCCATGAACCAATCGTCGAAATCAGATGGAGTTGGGTGAATTCTGGCAAATAATCATAATATCTTCTTGGCATACCCTGATATCCAAGAATAAACTTTGGGAAATAAAGAAGATTAAAAGCGACGAAGAACAATCCAACGCTGATGTTCGCTACTTTTATATTATACATTTTTCCAAACATCTTTGGATACCAATAATATAGGCCTGCAAAAAAGATCGTTCCTGTTCCGCCAAACATTACGTAATGGAAATGGGCAACAACAAAATAAGTATCATGCAAATGAATATCGGTTGCCAGTGAACCAACGACCAATCCAGTCAAACCTCCGATGGAGAATAGCACGATGAAAGACATAACCCAGAGAAACGGTGGTTTCGGATCAATGGAACCTTTATACATCGTTGCTACCCAGTTAAAAACCTTAACTCCACTCGGAAGAGCAACAATAAAAGTAAGAAATGAAAATATCCATCTGGCAGTGTCGCTGATACCGGAAGTAAACATATGGTGTGCCCAAACAAGATATCCAACAAAGGCTATTGCGAGACTTGAAAATGCAATTGCTTTATAGCCAAAAATTGTTCTTCTGGCAAAAGTTGGAATAATCTCGGAGACAATTCCCATCGCAGGTAGAATCATGATGTAAACCGCCGGATGAGAATATATCCAGAAAAGGTGCTGATATAAAATTGGATCACCGCCGAGTGAAGGGTCAAAAATACCGATCCCAAACAACCTTTCCATCATAACAAGCAGAATAGTAATTCCGATAACCGGTGTTGCAATAATCTGAATCCACGCAGTAGAGTACATACCCCAGACAAATAACGGCATCCTGAAAAAATCCATTCCGGGTGCCCGCATCCTGTGAACAGTCGTAACAAAATTTAATCCAGTGAGGATTGATGAAAAACCTAGAACAAACGCTGCAAAAATTGCGAGTGAAACATTGGTCCCGGTTCTTACGCTATAAGGTATGTAAAAAGTCCATCCAGTATCGACAGGACCACCTGGAAGTAGTAATGAAGTGACAACTAAAATGGCGCCTAAAATGTAAATGTACCATGAGAGCAAGTTAAGCCTTGGAAAAGCAACATCCCTCGCACCAATCTGAAGAGGTAAGAAAAAATTCCCGAATATCGCTGGTAAACCAGGGACAATAAACAGGAAAATCATTATAACTCCATGAAGCGTGAAGAAAGAGTTATATGTTTGAGGACCCATGAGAGTCTCACCAGGTGCGATAAGCTCCAGTCGCATTAGAATTCCGAAAGTCGCTCCCACAATAAAGAATGCAGAAATTGCTATCAGGTAGAGGATTCCAATTCTCTTATGGTCTGTAGTTAACAGCCATGAAAGAATTCCTGAATGCCTGTTCGTACTTTCTTCAAAAAATGATTTATTTTTTTCAGCAATTACGCCGTTTGCCATCTAAATTTACTCCTTGGAATTTTTCTTTTTTCTAATTAATAGCACCATCAAAAATATTCCCACCGAAAGTAGCATTACAGTCCCGATAATCCTGGTAATATTTAGTGTATAAGACCTGCCCTCAGGATCATAACTGAAACAATATTTAAGAACTTTAGCTATTGTCGGGCTTGATTTTCCACTTTTTGCATCGATTAAAGCAAGTTTCACATCAAACTGATTATACGTATCTCCGAATAGATATCTTGAGATCATACCGTTTTCAGAAACAGCAATAAGTGCACCAGGATGAACATAATTACTGTCCGGAGATTTAATAAAATGGTAACCAACTGCATCTGCTAACCTTTGTATTGATTCAAGGTCACCTGTAAGAAATAGCCATGAATCTTCCGGTATTTTTTTTCGCATCGATTCCATGTAGCTTTTCTTCCACCTTGCTGCTAATTCAGGTGTCTCCCTGTCAGCAATGCTGATAGATAATATTTTATAATCAACACCTGCAATCATATCCAGCCGGTCAACTGTCCATGCGAGTTCATTGATTAATGGGCTGCAAATCCCGGGACATTCGAAGTACACAAGATTCATAAGCACAGGAGTATCGAAAAACTCGGAGAGTGGTTTCTTTATACCATCTGAATTATAAAATTCAATATCCAGAGGTATAATTTGACCAAGCTTTTCATCTATCCCAACTTCGATACTTTTATCGATTGAAACGGGATAGAGAAGGCTTGCGAGTATGAACGAGATAAAAATTACTTTTTTCATTTTTAAATGTTTTTAATTTTCCTGAAAAGCGTTAACAACTCTTCTTGTTGTTTGCTCCCAACAATAAGAATGCGATTGGATAGACCAAAATCAGAGGGATTAAATTTCAGCGATTCAAGAAATGTTGTAATATTAGTGGTATTAATGGCCGAACGCTGAATATTAACAAAAGCTTTCTTTTTATCTGAAACGAATTCGTTTAATAAAAGATTCTCATCTTGGCTAAAGTTATTGCCGCTATAGAATAATTCTGCTTTATCCGTAACAATCTTATTTTCTGAAACAATTTTTGATACCGCTACATCCACCGGGATCTGATTTGGAATCTCAATACCTTTTGAAAGGGAATATTGCATATCAAGGTTCGTCACATTTTGTTCTGTAACAGCCGGAAATTCTGCAAGAGTCTGAATATGCAGTATTATTGCTACCCTGTCAAAAACAGGAAGGTATTCATAAGCAGCCATTCCATTCTGAGCAATTCCTTCACGAAGTGTTTTGAACATTCCGGAAAAATCTCTTGAATTTGTCCATCCATCTAAAGTCGCAAAATTTCTTGGCTTTGGATTAAGATTAGCACCTGCATCTCCATCACCTTTCCCTCCAGCACCGTGGCAGGATACGCAATTGGCAGTAAATAATTCCTGCCCGCGAATTTTCATTTCCGGACTTGGATTCATAATCAGACTGATATTGAAAGCTGGAGCAATTCCGCCTTTTTTTAACTCAACGTTTCTTTTTACGTCAGCGGAATCAATATTAGTATATGCCACTTCATTAAGCGATATTTTATCCAGATTCTTAACATATTTAATGCCCAGAAACAGTAATAAAACAAGGACAATAGGATAAAACCAGCCGTAAAGTCTGATTGGATTCTTTAGCAGATTCCAGTATTTTATTTCATCTTCAATTTTTCTTTTCTGCATTTTCTATACCTGTTACAGTCTGAAATTGATTCCTCTGATTAATTTTGGATCGCCAATTGCAACAACATTTTCTCTCGATGCTTTGTAATTAAATATCAAGAGAATAACACCAACGGCGAGAGATAAAAACCCAGCCTCAATCCAGCCAAAAACAAAAGATTCTTTGCTGAATGTTGGCATAACAAGCCAATATATATCATAAAGATGGGCAAATAGAATCCAGAGTGACATAAATTTCAATCTTTTTGGATCCATTTTGGAGGGTTGTGAAAGTAATCCGAAATAAGGCACGATAAAGTGGACTACTAATAAACCAAGTGTAACAAATTTCCAGTTACCTCCCCACCTTGCGAGATACCAAAAAGTTTCTTCCGGAAGATTTGCATACCAAATAAGCATGTACTGGCTAAAAGCAATATATGCCCAGAAATTTGTAAAAGCAAACAATAGAGCACCAAGGCTATAGTAATTATCACTTTTAAGTCCCTTAACCAGCAACCCCTTCTCATTGAGGTACACTGCAAGAAATGTCACAGCAGCAAGACCGGCTAGAACTGTTCCGGAGAAATAGTAAACCCCATAAATTGTCGAGAACCAATGCGGCTCTAAACTCATCATCCAATCGATTGCTGCAAAAGTGATAGTTAAAGCAAAGAAAGGCATGAAGATTGCTGAGATTTTTATATTTTTTGTCGTAAGATTCTGGTCTTTAGATTCATCTTGTTTTTTCGAATTTCCTGTTATTATTTTGTAAAAAATTAACCAGATTGCCATAAATAAGGCAATCCTGATGAGCATAAAACTCTCATTAAGATATGGCGACTTAGAACTAAGGATTTTATCTGCAGCAACAACATCTGTATGCGTCCAATGATAGAGATCATGCAGATTTAAATAAACAGGAATTGCAGCAATAGGCACCAAAATCAGAACAGCCGCCAGAAACTCAGCAATTCTTCGGAAAGGAGTACTCCAAACTGCTCCTCCAATATATTCTATTGCAACAAGGAACATAGCTCCGAGGCCAATGCTTGTTAACAGCATTAAAAAGACAAGATTATTGAATGCGCTACGAACCGGATCAGAATAATATGCAGCTATGACTAAAATCAGACCAACGACGGAAAGTATCAATCCGATTTTCTTAAAGTTCACCGGCAGATCTTTCCTGATATAATCTAAAGAATGATGGGTTGAATTCATTGTAAATCTGACTCCTTAGCATTTAATGATCTTTGTAATGCCCGGACGTATAAAATTGTCGCCCACTTCTCGTTTCTGGACAATTGAGATGAATAAGACGGCATAACATTTTGTCCCATTGCAATGACATGGTAAATTCTTCCATCAGTCCAGTCTCTGACTTTCTCCGAATGAAGACTGGGAGGATTGGGAAATTGTCCTCGTAACCTACTGTCCCCTTCTCCCAGAAAACCGTGACACGGACTGCAGTAAATATCATATTTAACTTTACCAAGCTGCAGATTTGCTTCAGTAATTGGCAATGGATTAACCAGTTTTGAAGCGCCTTCAGGATCCACAGCATATTCATAAGGCAGGTCACCTCTGGCGATGGTTCCTTGCACAGGGTTTCGCATCGAAAATCCATCTGCGAAGAGCACTGAGCCTTTCTGCGGATTCAATTTTTCCTGTTCCATCATCCAGGAAAATGGCTGCATGTATAAGACCTTGTTTAAACCTATGTAAACTACCAGGGATGTTGCTATTGCAGTAACAGCAAGTATTCCGGCAAATTTTTTATCAAGTACAGACCACCATGTTGCATAGGAATCTTCAGTAAAGTATTGGTGAGTGATATTCGTGGCACCCAATTCTTCTAAAAACTTGAGTGTTCCATTTTCATCAAATTTTTCATCTTCTGCCAGGATACAAATTCCGTATTTGTCCCGACTGACACTCTTCATATATCCAGTATCATGCAGAGGATGTGAATTATTCGGGAATTTAAACACTACGAATAACATTGTAAAAACAGTAGCAATAGCAGCTGATAAAACTGTTACCTCAAACATAACGGGAACAAATGCAGGTAATGGAAAATATGGCTTACCCCCAATCACGTGGGCATAATCAATAACTGCCATCCAGTACATTAAAGCAAGAGCAGATACTGTGCCTGAGAGTCCGAATACTAATGCGGCATAACCAAGTTTTGATGGAGGCAGTTTCATTGCCTGATTCATACCATGCAAAGGATATGGGGTATTCACATCATACTTTTTATATCCGCCGTCCGATGTTTTTTCAGCGGCATCAATTATTTGATCCGGTGTCTCAAATAATCCTGTTAATGCGTATAAAACTTTTTCTGACATATCAGTGATCCTTATGAGTTGGTTGCGCGCCGTCAACAACTGCTTTAACTTCAGCAATTGATATTACAGGCAGTGTTTTAGTAAAGATCAGCAGAAGCGTAAAAAATAGACCAAAACTTCCGATAAGAATTCCAAAATCTGTTATTGTTGGAGTGTAGTAAGCCCAGCTTGACGGGAGATAATCACGCGAAAGTGAAGTAACTGTGATGACAAATCTCTCAAACCACATTCCAACATTGACCAAAACTCCCAAAACGAACATTATCGGAATCGAAGTACGAATTTTCTTAAACCAGAACAATTGTGGTGAGATAACATTGCAAGAAATCATTATCCAGTAAGCCCAGGCATACGGTCCAAAAGCTCTGTTAATAAAAGTGAATTGTTCTGCCTGAACACCGCTGTACCACGCAATAAAAAACTCCATTGCATAAGCATATCCAACAAGTGAACCAGTCAGCAGAATAATCTTATTCATATTTTCCAATACTTTGAGCGTGATTATATGCTCATAATTGAAAATTTTTCTGATAAAAATCAATACATTCTGAACCATAGCGAAACCGGAAAAAACGGCTCCGGCTACAAAATATGGCGGGAATATTGTTGCGTGCCATCCAGGCATTATAGAGACGGCGAAATCATAACTCACAATAGTATGAACCGAAAGAACAAGAGGAGTTGCAAAACCAGCCAGGATAAGATACATCATTTCATAATGCTGCCAGTGCCTGTTTGAGAATCGCCAACCTAAACTAAATATCGAATAAATTGTTTTCTTAACTTTAGTACCAGCTTTATCTCTCAGAACAGCCAGGTCCGGAATCAAACCAACATACCAGAAAATCAGTGAAACAATAAAATAAGTGGAGACTGCAAAAACATCCCATAAAAGAGGAGAAATAAAATTGGGCCAAATAGAGTGCTGATTTGGATAGGGTGCAAGATAAAGTGGTAACCACGGTCTGCCGGTATGAATCAATGGGAACATAGCTGCAGTAATTACAGCGAAAATTGTCATCCCTTCAGCAAATCGTGCTATACCTGTTCTCCATTTTTGCCGGAAAAGGAAAAGTATTGCAGAGATTAATGTCCCTGCATGACCAATCCCAACCCAGAAAACAAAGTTCACTATTGGAAATCCCCAGCCAACCGGATTATTATTACCCCACAATCCCGTTCCATAAATAAATGAGGCGCCAAGTGCAGTGATTCCCGTTAAAAGCATTAATCCAGTAAAGGATATTGCTATAAAAAACTTTTTATCAGGTTTGCTTTCAAGAGGTTTTGATATTAAATCATCAAGCTCCCTGAGCGAAGGTCTTCCCTCAACAACCGATAATTCTTGACTGTAGTCAACTGTTGACACTACGCTTCCTCCGAATGAGTGTTTCTTAGTTTCGCTATATATGTAACATTTGGACGCACATTGAGATAGTCCAGGACATGATATGCCAGATCATGCTCTACATGTTTGGCAACATCAGATTGCTTGTCATTGAGATCACCGAAATAAATAGCTTCTGACGGACAGGCAGTCTGACAGGCAGTCTTTACATCCGTTCCTTTAAGTGTCCGGTTATCCTTTATTGCCTCACTTCTTGCATCCATAATTCTCTGAATACAGAAAGTGCATTTTTCCATAACACCACGTGATCTGACTGTAACCTCAGGATTATTCAGCAGACTAAACAGGTCATCATGATAATAAGCATCGGCAAAATGATCTCTGAAATTATAAAAATTAAATCTTCTGACTTTGAACGGACAGTTATTTGAGCAATATCTTGTGCCAACACAGCGGTTATACGCCATCTGATTAAGACCATCCGGACTATGATTTGTTGCATTGACCGGACAAACATTCTCGCATGGTGCATTGTCGCAATGCTGACAAAGCATAGGTTGGTTGCTTATCACAGGTTCATCGGGAGTCCCGGAATAATATCTGTCTATTCTCATCCAGTGCATTTCACGTCCACGGAGCACCTGATCTTTACCAACAACGGGGATATTATTTTCAATATTGCAGGAAGTGATACATGCGGTACAGCCGGTGCATTTGTTTAAGTCAATTGTCATTCCCCACTTAAGACCTGAATATTCCTGTTCGGCGGTAATACTGAATATTTCATGTTTCTCATGATGCAGAAAGTGTTTGTTCTTTTTATATTCTTCGAGTGTACCTTCACGGATAATATTCCTAATAAGATGAATATCTTTCACACTATCATCGTCCAGGGAATGATGCTCCTGAGTTGAAGCCAGAGCCAAAGTGTCACCAGTCTTCTGAATTTTAACCCCGGATCTTACATATTTTCGTTTATCTGAGTTTTTTCCAACAAGAATAAAAGCATTTTTCCCAACTTCCTTACCGACTTCACCACAAACCTGGCGCCCATAACCTAATTCAACGGTGATAGTATTATCATCATTCCCTGGCTGTTCAAGAACAGGAATTTTTATTGAAAATTCATCAGAAATGAGCTCAATAACATCATTATTTTTCAAACCATTCTCAGTTGCAAATTTCGGCGAAACGGCTGCGTAATTATCCCAGGCAACTTTGCTCACCGGATGAGGAATTTCCTGAAGCCAACCATTATTTGCAAATCTTCCGTCATAAACATTGAAGCCTGGTTTCAAAACAAGGCTGATCCCGCTTGCAGCCGAAATAACTTCCGATGGAAGCACAGCTATATTAAATCTTTTAAAGGTTATCTGATCATCCGGCAAGGAAACAACGCCATCGTGAAGTGAAGCATACCAATAATTTTTTCCAGAGAGGGTGCTCCCCGATTTTGTATAAATTGACTCCTCAAAATTTTTGATAAGATATTCATGATAAGCCTCGAATCTGAACTTGCCCTGTATCCATGAAAGTAAGATCCCCTCACGCTGACGTGAATTAAAAATTGGCATAATCACGGGCTGTTGGAGTGAATAAACTCCGTTCCGTGCATAATAATCACCCCAGGATTCGAATTGATGATTAATTGGTAATATATAGTTTGATAGAGCCGAACTTTCATTTTCACTTGACGTAAGTGTGATGACATCGTCAACTTTTTTCAATAATTCATGATACTTGTAGGCAGGCGGTAATGTGTAAACCGGATTCACATCGTAGTGAATAACGGCGGTAATTTTTCCAGAGTTTATCCCTTCCTCTAATTTTTCTAATGATCGAACGTCACTAAATGACTCTGAGGCATATGACTTGCTAAAATCGTATTGAGCTTGGTTTCCAAGCAATTCATTCAAAAGATTGATCAGAATATGATCATCTTTGGCTAAATGGTCACCACCAATTACTAAGCCTTTTCCAGAATATTTGATTAAATCACTTAACAAATATTCGACTTTTATTTTATCAAGATTATATTTCCCGGCAATTGAAGCAATATCAGCACCCTTAAACGACACACCGAAAAATTCATCTGAGACGTCAGTTTTTCTTATAACCTCATTTACAAGCGCGGCAAGAAATTCTGTCATTGCTTCTGGTCGCATTTTAAGTCTGTAATCAGCATTCATCCCGGTCATCGTCATCCCACTTTCAATAGCATAATGACGTGACAATGATCCGTTCGTTTTTACATCTCTGGCTGATGCATAAGCGGCGGAATTTTCGATAAACGCACCTTCGGAACCAAGGAAATCCGAATCAAAAGAGACAATTAACTGAGCATTTTCGATTTTGAAACCTGGAAGAGGCATCTGATCATAACAAGCCTGCCAGGCATCTTTTTTGGTCAGATTATTTATAGCATCAACCTTATAGAACTCAACGGCTGAAAATGCTGTTTTTAACTCTCTGAATAACTTTGCCTGCGTGGGAGAAAAGACAGAATTTGTTAACAGAGCCACTTCTTTACCATTTTCAACAGCTTTTTTGAGAATGCCTGATATTTCAGAATCAACCTTATCCCAGGAAATTTTACTTCTCCTGAAAAGCGGGTATGAAATTCGATCCGGATCATACAGATCGAGTATTGAGGCTTGCCCCTTCGAACAAATTTTCCCGCGATTTATCGGATGATCAGGGTTTCCCTCAATTTTTATTGGCCTACCCTCGCGTGTTTTAATAATGATACCGCAATGGCTCGAACACCCGGTACAAGTTGAAGAATAATAGTTAGGAGTACCCGGAAGGAGTTCAGCGGGACGCTTATTATAAGGAATGATTTCACCTTTATCCCTGTAATCTGTGCAGGCAGTTGCTGTAAAAGCAGCTGAAGCTGTTAAGAGCGCCAGAAATTTTCTGCGGGAAAGTCCGCTTAATTCTGATGGATCGAAATCATCTGTTACACCATCCTTAAACTCATTCGCCTTTAATTTAAGTACTTCAGGATCATCATGATAGTCCCGGAGACTTTTCCAAAAATTTTTATTTTTTTCTGAATTAGACATCACTATACCTACTTAATTCGTTTAACTGCTTCGGGGTGAGCGTTTATTTTAATATCTCTGGTATGCAAGCGTTTTGGAATTTTGTTTGCGAATGGAAACCATGAGGATATTATGACAGCAAAAAATGAAAATCCTGAAAGCTGTAAAAATTTTCTTCGATTTCTCATAAGATTAAATTTCATTATAATTCTCCCATTTTACCTGTGACAGGCAAAACAATTTTCAGGACCTTTATTAACTTTTTCTAAATACGGAAGATTTTCATGTGGATTCCTATGACAGTCGAGACAAGCTGTCATAGTAAAACCTTTTACCTGCCCAACCTTTTCCATACGAGCAATGTCGCCATGGCAGGAAACACACTCAACTCCCCTGTTTATATGAACAGAGTGATTAAAATAAGCATATTCAGGTACTTGATGTATTCTTTTCCATGGAATTGGTGTACCGTCTTCATAGTACTTTGTAAGTTTAATAATCTCAGGTTTATCTTTCCTGGCGATTGTATGGCAGTTCATACAAATATTTACGCTCGGGATAAGTGCTTGTCTTCCTTTAGCAACACCTGTGTGGCAGTATTGACAATCAATTTCCATCTGTCCGGCATGCAACTGATGGGAAAACTGAATAGGCTGATCGGGCGTATAACCGATACCGTCACGTTCCGCTCTTGAAGCATAAAATGTAACGATAAAAGTCACCAGGATCACAAATAGTATAATTGGAACTCTTATTTTGAGAGTGTGGTCTAACAGATATTTATTCATTGTAACCCTTGAAATGAGTTAAACAGGGACCGCTTAAAATATTACTGAATCGCAAAATAAAATTCTCTGCAATAAGGCTGATTAATAAACGACATCATATATTTTTTTCAATCCCCAATATATAAATATCCAACAAATAATAAAAACTAAAACTCATTAACTCAGGAAAAGTTTTTATTTTTCTCGCTGGATAACGTAATTAGCCAATAGGAAGAGTTTTTCTCTGGCTTCCGAATCAGGAAGGACCGTCAAAGCACTTTCAGCTTTCGAAATAAATTCTTCTGCAATCTTTTGGGAGTATTCAATTCCGCCATAGTATTTAATAAACTGAATAACCTCATTAACTGACTTGTCAGTTATCCCTTGTCGTATTTTTTTCCTCACAGCATCAGAATCTTTTTGGGGAGCAATTGATAAAGCGTGGATGAGTGGAAGTGTTAGTTTTTTTTCTTTTAAATCGCCCGCTTCTGGTTTGCCAATAATAGAGGATTTGCCTGTGTAGTCAAGAATATCATCCCGAATCTGGAAGGCCATCCCCACATTTTCACCATAATTCCTCAGAGCTTCCAGATATTCAGGATTCTGAGTAGAGCTTAAAGCTCCGATTTTACAGCATGTTTCAATCAATGAAGCAGTTTTATCTGAAATTATCCGATAATATGTGGCTTCATCATTATTAAGTTTTCTTGTTTTACTTATTTGAAGTAATTCACCTTCAGACATCCGCTTTACAGTATCAGTGATTACATTCAGAAAATCATAATCTCCGGATTCAACAGAAAGCATAAGGCCGCGCGCCAGAAGGTAATCCCCCATTAACACTGATATTTTATTTTTCCAGATAGCGTTTATGGAGGGGAAACCGCGTCGTTTTTCAGCATTATCAACAACATCATCATGGACGAGGGTAGCAGTATGAAGCATTTCAACCAGAATGGCTCCACGATAAGTCCGGTCTTCAACCTGATTAACAGCTTTGGCACTGAGAATAACCAGCAAGGGTCTTATTTTCTTCCCCTTTTGTCTCACAATATAACCGACGATAAGATCAAGAAGTCCAACTTTGGATTTAAGTGCAAGCTTAAATCTTCCGTTAAACTCTTTCATCTCAGTTTCAGTAAAATCTATTAATGCTTTAAGGTTTATTTTCAATTTTCTTCTGAGATATTTTGCTAACCAAAATACTTATTTCATATAATAAAACCAACGGAACAGCAAGAATCATTTGGGAAACAGGGTCAGTTCCTGGCGTAAGAATTGCAGCCGTGATCAGAATGATAACAATAGCATGCCTTCGGTAAGTTCTCATAAATTTGGGTGTTAATATCCCGATCTTTGAGAGGAAAAATGAGAGCATTGGCAGTTCAAAAACAACACCGGCGCCAATGAGCACACTAAGAACGATAGAGAGATATTCAGTGATTGCAAAATTATTTTCGATTTCAGGAGTTCCGAAAGCAGTTGCAAATTTTAATGAGAGTGGCAGCATTATATAATATGCAAAGATCACACCTCCGGCAAAACAGAAGGATGAGAATACAACTATTGATTTAATGTATTTTCTTTCATTTTTATGTAATGCTGGTGAAATAAATGACCAAAATTGATAGAATACATTGGGGATGCTTAGGATAAATCCGGCGATCATTGCAACCTGAAGGTAAAGAAATAACTGACCAAAAGGCTTAAGATTTTGTAGTTTAATATTTGCTGTTTTTGCAGGAAGCAGAAGTATCTGCTCGACAAGAAAATCGACAAATCCCCACGCGATAAAAAAACCGATTAACAGACCAAGTAAACCATATATCAACCTCCATCTCAGTTCTTCGAGATGCTGAAGGAAACTCATCTCGATTTCGTGAGATGAAACTTGATCTTTTTCAGGAATCTTTGTGGTCAATGTAATTAAATCAGATTATTCCGGGATAAAGCGGAAATTTTTCGCATAAACTTTTTACATCCGCCCTGATCTCAGCAAGTAAAGATTCATTCTCACTGTTAATAATTGCCTTATTAATCAACTCAGCAATATAGGTCATCTCCGACTCTTTCATCCCACGAGTTGTGGATGCGGGAGTACCAATCCGTATCCCACTTGTTACAAAAGGACTTTTCTGATCAAAGGGAACCATATTTTTATTTACAGTAATACCAGCAAGTTCCAAAGCTTTTTCTGCTTTTTTCCCAGAAATATTTTTATTTGTCAGGTCAATCAACATCAAATGATTGTCGGTTCCTTCGGTTACAATATCGTAATCCATAGACAAAAGTTTTTTAGCCAATGTCTTGGAGTTCGAAATAACTTGTTTAGCATAAACCCCGAATTCGTCCTGAAGAGCTTCGCCAAATGCCACAGCCTTCGCCATAATAATGTGCATTAAGGGACCACCCTGAATACCAGGCATTACCATACTATCGAGAAGCTCAGACATTAATTTCAGTCTGTCACCCTTAAGTGTTTTGATACCCAAAGAGTTTTCTCTATCCTTACCCATCATAATGACGCCGCCTCTTGGCCCCCTAAGAGTTTTATGGGTTGTAGATGTTACTACGTCACTATACTTCAGCGGATTATCCAGCAGTCCTTTGGCAATAAGTCCAGAAGGATGGGACATATCTGTCAGGAAAAATGCGCTGACACTATCGGCAATTTCGCGAAATTTTGCATAATCCCATTCTCTTGAGTAGGCGCTTGCTCCTGCAACAATCATTTTAGGTTTTTCTCTCTTTGCGATATCTGAAATTATATCGTAATCGAGAAGCCGCGTTTTGGGATTCAGATGATAAGCAACTGAATTATAAATCTGTCCCGAAAAATTAACTGGAGAACCATGCGTAAGATGCCCACCGTGATCCAGACTCAATCCAAGTATTTTGTCCCCGGGCTTGAGCAAAGCCATATAAACAGCCATATTAGCCTGCGAACCGGAATGTGGCTGCACATTTACATATTCGGCACCGAATAGAAGTTTTAGCCTCTCTCTTGCAACATCTTCGGCCTGATCAACAAACTCGCAACCACCATAATATCTTTTACCGGGATATCCTTCGGCATATTTATTGGTCAGCACTGAGCCAGCAGCTTCCAGGACAGCGGTACTGACAAAATTCTCAGAAGCGATCAGTTCCAGATCAAACTGTTCTCTTCCAATCTCCCTTTGAAGGATATCATAAATTTCTTTGTCTCTGCGGATAGCATCAAACATAATTCACCTGTTATTTACGGAGCAGTAATGCTCTTACCAATCCAATCGTAACATTTTCCTTCAATCTTAATTACTTCCCCTGAACCGATTTTCCGGAAGAAATAATCTTCCTGGGAAGGGACAGAATTTGACAGCATCTGAACACGTTCCATTGCTGTTGATGAGTATGCTCCACCAATCCTTCCAGCTTTACGATAAGTTTCGACAGCAAGTTGATAAACGCACTTATCAATAAATTCAAATTTATCAGAAACGCAACTTCTCGCACTCTGTTCGTATAACTGCGCTTCGATATAATAGGGATAATCCCAGCCTGAATCGATATTTAATGCCTTTTGTAAATATGACCTTGAAACCGATAATTGATCAATTTTTTTATAAATAAGCGCAAGATTAACATAGTTATCTTTGTTATCCGGCTGCAGAGTTATCAGTTGTTTATATGCTTTTATAGCATCATCAGTTTTGCCAAGTTTATCATATGCTGTTGATAACTGTTTCCAGTAATTAACCACATCAGGTGCTTTTTTCGTAAGGAAAACCAAAGGTTCAAGAACCTTTTCATAATCCTGAATTCGTAAACAGTTCGTGGCATATTTCCATGCTTTCTCGAGATTCTCTTTATCCAAGTCCCAGGCTTTTTTTGTAATTTCAACCAGTTCTTCCGGATTCTCAGCAACTGCTTCCATCCTCTGATTCCACAGCGGATTTGAGGCATCAACTTCTGCCAGTTTTGAATAAAGATCCAAGGCTTTTAATTTCTCTTCTGTTGTTACGTATAGCTGACCAAGTCTATCCTTATAAAATGAATCTAATTCGGAATCTAATTCAATTGCTTTTTCATAAAGAGGAATGACAACTGAAGGTTCAGCACCTAACCATACTTCAAGCACATAACCTTTTTTAGAATAATAATATGCTGAGCGTGATTCATCATTTTCTATAGCCTTGTCGTAAACAAAAAGCAAGGTATCTGCAATGATTTTTTTTTCTTCGTCCGAAATTCCCTCTTTTTCATACTTTGCCCAAAGCATTTCTTCAAATTTTGGGTAGAATTTATATTTCGTGAAACTGGGTTGAACTTCCAGAATAGTCCAGGCATGCTTCATGGCACTTTCAAAGTCACTGTTTTTATGGTATTCGAACCATAAACTTATTTCTGCGTTCAAATTTATACTGTCTGCACTAACAGTATAAGAGCTAATAATTTCTGCTTTTGCGGTCGAACTAATTAAAAAAACTGATAGCAAGCTGAGTAATAAAAGCCGTTTCAATTTGGAATCCCCTATAATGTTTTTATCTCTCTTCCTGAACGAACCAAAAGTCGCCAAAAGACAAAGTGAAAAATAAATTATAAATATTTTCTTTGATAATTTTCCCTTCTGCTTTTCCTCTTGATGCAAACATAAAACCAATATCAAGACGGTTTGTACTGCTTAATGGAATACCTGCGCCTGCTGAAATACCCATCGCAGATAAATCAGTTCCGTCAATTCTGTATTGTGTCTGCTCATAAGTTAGACCAGCCCTGAGAACTATCTGTTCCCAAAAAGAAAGGAACTGTCCTGGTTTGTAATTATACTCCATCCCCAATGATATTTTTGTCAGATTCTTTAATTCAACTGGCGTCAAACCATTTGAGTGATATTCTGACCACGGCTGGAAATATAAATCGGCAGTGTACATTAGTTTTTCTTTTTGGTAACTTAAACCAAAACCAAGAGAATATGGAAGTTCTGTTTCGATAAGATTCCTGGAAAGAGTTTTGGTATTGTATGCTGAAACTGCGACCAGAGCAGTATCTGTTGTCAGATTAACGGGACCGGAATAAACAAGTCCGGCTAATAATAAATCTTTCGAATTCAAGCCCAATAATTCTGACATATTCGGTGAAATGATTCCAATACGATAGCCACCGCCAAAATAACTGGATTCATTTGAATAAATAGCTGTATTTACACCTGCAGCATAAAAATCGGTATTAGACTGAAAATCTATTTTACCCATGTAATATTCATAAACTGCTCCAACTGCCATATCGAAGGGCGTTTTATAAGATAATCCAAAATACGCCTTTGAAATACTGCCCTGGCCACTAAATGTTTCCTCTCTGTCAGAAACTGATGACACAACCTCATAATCAACTTTTGTATATGGCAGCAATCCTAAAGAAAGAGTAATTCCTTTGGAATACTGAATTGGAAATGCAACAGTAAAACCAGAGAAATGATAGCCGGAATAATATGTTGAAGTTGAAGCGTCCTTTAATCCAAGCCCGTTATAATTTATGCCGGCTTCTGTTCTTGTTATGGGAATTCCAGCCCATCCAGCCGGATTGTAGCCGCCAACGTTGTATTCACTGTACACGGCTGCACCCAGTTCACCGAAAGCGAGATTTCTGGCAGAGTATGATATTAGAGGAGTTCCCACACCTATTCGCGAATAAAGAGACCCACCCTCCCCATAATAATTTCCTGAAATGAAAATTGTAATGGCACTAAAAATAAAAACTGATCTTAAAATTTTGTTATGGAGCATATCTTCTTGTCACCTTGATAACTATTTTTGGACGTTTAGAGGAATCGGAAAAACTACTGCCATAAAATGCCAGATGCGATGCAGTACTCTCCTCGCCGTATAAACTTAAACGCATTCCCACATTTGAGACTCCATCAATCCATCTCTGAACAAATGGTGCAATTTCACCTTCAAACACTGAGCCATTGCGGGTAAAAGTGACAGACCCTGCGGTATTTAGTACTGAATCAACGGCAGCAGAACTGTCCGCATATATGGATGCGTAAAGATAATCCGGTCTCGGATCGCCCTGATTTGATGATAAACTATCCAGAGTTAAGGTCATTATTGCACTATTCACGATAGTCGATTTATCCATATCAGAAAAATCAAAAGCTAACTTACCTCTGTAAGCAACTCCTCCCTGAAGATTAATCATATCCGATGAAAAACCTTGATTACTCGGACTTATAATATGAACATCAGCATTAGGATTGTAAATCAAAGTATCAGTATATACACCCGGTTTCGAGAGTTCGATATTAAGTTTGGGTCTTACAGAAACCAGAGTTTGAGAAAGAGCCTGAAAACCGATGATCTGTTGATTTGTTGAAAGGCTTTTAAGGAGCATTCCGTTATTCTGAAGATAACCGCCCAGAACTGAACTTTTTAGCCACCCGGATACGATTTCCGGTTTGAGAAAATACGTTATGATCGAATCAGTAACGGTCGCAGCATCTAACTTAACATTACTGTTTAGATCGGTTTGTGCCTCAATAATGGAAAGACTATCACGATTAAACCCGGAAGGAGTCCATGCATTACGAACATTAAAAACTGTAAAATCGAAAGATGAATTTTCATCTCCGATACGGTATGTTGGATACAAATCCACCCAGGCTTTATTTATAACTAGTCCCGTTGAATCTGCAGTCAATAAACTCTTCATAGAATCAGGCAATGTGATAGGAAATTTTATCAGAATACTGGATTCAAGTCCGGATGAAAGTTTACCTAACAGTATTCTTGAAGATACTCCCAATTCAATTTCCTTTGAAAAAAAGGAGGATGTTTGGGAAATATTATCAGCACTTGTATCTAAAGTATCCAGATAAACTTTATCACCAGGAGGAATAAGATCCTTTCCGATTGATGAAGGATCATCGGAACACGAAATAAAACCAGCTACGATAAACAATAAAACAATGATTTTTTTCAGCATAAAATAAACTAGAATACTCCGTTAAATTCTTTTAAAATATAATCTGTAGCAGATTCAAAATTTACCGCAACAAAATTGGGCAAAATATTAATTTTCTTCAAATGTAAAAATTCTTCTCCGGAAATATCGTTTACCAGAATAGTTTTTAACCCTGATCTGAATCCGCATTCAATATCTGTAGCTTTGTCACCAATAAATACTGAATCTTTCAGACTGATACCCATTTCAGCTGCAGCAAGTTCCACCATGTATGTATTTGGTTTTCGGCAGATAGTTTTGGAAAGGTCATCATAATCAGGATGATACGGACAATAATAAAAAGCATCAATACTGGCGCCATTCATAAGAAGTAAGGTATTAATTCTGTTATTGACAGCTAAAACATCTTCGTGCGTCATTAACCCTCGGCTTATTCCGGATTGATTAGAAATTACGACAGCCTTAAAATTCAATCTTTCTTTAATCTTTAAAAGACCTTCACCAACAAAAGGCAAAAGTTCTACTTCAGAGGGGTCTTTAATATATCCCGGATCTTTGTTTATAGTCCCGTCCCTATCCAGAAACAAAGCACGATAAGACATTTTATCAGGCGCCCAAAACCTTCCGGTAAAGATCAATATAATTCTTGGAGGAGTTTATCCAACTGAAATTCGAGCGCATACCGTTCTTGATTATTTTATGCCAAAGTTTCGGTTCATTATGGTAAAAGTTAAGTGCCTTTAGAATAGATTTCATCATAGAGTCTTTATTGAAATCTTTGAAAAGAAATCCATTCCCTTCGCCTGTTTTGCTGTCAAACTCATAGACGGTATCTGCAAGACCACCAGTCTCCCTTACAATAGGAACAGACCCATAAACCAATGAATACATCTGGTTTAAGCCGCAAGGTTCAAACTGAGACGGCATTAGAAACATATCACTCCCGGCTTCAATAAGATGAGCTAACTGATCATCGAAACCAAGATAACATGAAAATTTAGATTGATGTTTACTCAGAGCTTCCATAAAGAAGCGATGATATTTTTTATCACCAGCTCCAAGTAAAACAATCCTAAGATTTTCTTTCATCAATTCTTCAAATGCTTCAATAACTAAATCAAATCCTTTACTTGGATATAACCTTGAAATCATTCCAATAATTGGAATTTTTTCATCGTAATCAAAACTAAATTTTTCAGCTAATGCTTTTTTATTTGCAGGTTTATTTTCAAGGGACTTTATATTGTATCTTTTTGCAATATTTTTATCAAATTCAGGGTTCCACACCGAATCATCGATGCCATTAATGATGCCGAATATTTTATCTTTTCTTTTTTTCAGAATATCATGCAAACCAAGGCTGAATTCTTTATCACTGCAAATTTCATTCGCGTATCTTTCAGAAACTGTATTGATAACGTCAGCATATTCAGCTCCGGCGCGCATAAAATTAAATTTTCCGTCACTGATGAATTTTGCTTGTTTTTTCAGTTCAGAGGGGAGTCCTGTTTTCTGAAATACATCTGTTGGAAATTCACCCTGGCTTGAAAGATTATGAATAGTGAATAAAGTTTTGATCTGATCAAAACCAGGTTCGTTCTGATAGTTCAACTTCAGATAGGCTGGCACAAGTCCGCATTGCCAGTCATTACAATGAATGATATCCGGTATCCAACCAAGTTTAATTATTAGCTCAAAAACCGACTTGGCGAGAAGTATGAATCTTTCATCATTATCAGGAAAATCTTCACCAGAAAGAGGATCGCTGTACAGACTATGCCGGCTGCCGAAATAATCCTGATTATCCAAAAAGTAAATCTGAACCCTGGCTTTTTTCCCGATAAGAAAAGAGGAGCGGAGAGAAAAAGTGACATCCTTCTCCCCGATTTTTGTAGTCAGGTCTTTAAGCCTTACAACTTCGTGAATCTTGTATTTTCTCTCATCAATAGCCCCATATTTTGGAACAACTATCCTGACCTGATGCCCCATTTCCTGTAAATTTTGTGGGAGAGCTGAAGAAACATCAGCTAAACCACCAGTCTTTATGAAAGGAACAACTTCGGAAGTGACGAAAAGAATTTTTAGTTTTTTTCCTGAAGGCATTAAGAAAATCCTGAAAATTTAAGTATTTAATTTACGAAAATATTGACTTAGTGACAAAAATATTTAATATTGTAAAATTTGAATTTAATTAATAGATATAATGCTTATCCTATCAAATGCTTCCGCATTGCTCACATTCGATACACAGGGCAAAAACCTAAAAGCCGGTAAATCCGAGATGAATGACATAGGATTACTGACAGACCATGATGTTATTTGCGAGAAGGGCAAAATCATCGATATCATCCCACATGGCAGTTTAAGCAATAATGAATATCGGGAAATTGATCTTTCGGGAAAAACTGTCATGCCCGGACTTGTCGAATGCCACACTCACAGCGCTTTTGCCGGTAAAAGAACTGATGAGATGATTCAAAGACTTCAGGGAGTAAACTATGAGGAGATAGCCAGAAGAGGAGGAGGGATTGCAAATACTCTTAAATCTGTCAGGAGTTCTTCCACAGACGAACTAAGAACCCTAACTGAAAGAAGGGTCAAATCATTTGTCTCGCAGGGAATAACATCGTTAGAAATCAAATCTGGATATGGTCTTTCTGAATCTGATGAACTGAAATTACTGAAGATCATAAAAGGGATTAAGCATACGTCTTCAATCGATATTTTCTCAACTTTTCTTGGAGCACATATTGTACCACCAGAATTTAAGAATAACAGGGATAAGTATATCGAAATTGTAACAGGAGAGTTGTTGAGCAGAATAATCGATGAAAATCTCGCCGACTACTTTGACTGTTTCTGCGAAAAAACTGCTTTCTCAGCCGAAGAAACCGACTTTTTATTTGAAAAAGCAGTTAAAGCCGGCTTAAAACTCAAATTACATACAGAACAATTTAACAGAATTGGTGGTTTGGACACAGCATTAAAACACAAGGCACTATCTGTTGACCATCTCGAAGTTTTAGAAGAGGATGGGATTCAAAAATTGGCCGGTACCTCAACAATTCCCGTCGTGCTCCCGGGTGTATCTTATTTTCTCCAATATGGATATGCTCCCGCACGTAGGATTATTGATTTTGATCTCCCGGTTGCTATTGCAACAGATTATAATCCCGGATCATCTCATATTTCCAACATTAGTTTCATAATGAGTCTTGCGCTTTTCGAAATGAGACTTACACCTGCGGAAATTCTTTCCGCCTATACAATCAATGCTGCTGCAGCATTAGATATCAATTATAAAAAAGGAAGTATTGAAATTGGTAAGGATGCTGACTTTGCCGTCCTTGATACACCTGATTACCTGGATGTTTTTTACAATCCCGGTAATAACCTCAACTTTATGACAATTAGTAAAGGCGAAATAGTTTTTAGCCGATGATTATTAAGCTATTTTTCATTAATACAAAAGGACCTCCGAAATGAAACAGATCGGATTAATTATTTTAATGCTTATGGGTTTCCTGACCACGATAAACGCACAAAAAAACAGTGTTATGACAGGGATCGAAGTTTTAAGGGAGCTGAATTTCAAACCCCTGGAAGGCAAAAATGTTGGACTAGTTACCAATCATACGGCCGTAGATCATGATTTGATTTCAACCACCGATATTCTTTTCTCAGCAACTGAAGTGAAGTTAAAGGCTCTTTTCGGTCCTGAACATGGAATCCGTGGTGATTTCCCGGCAGGGGAATATGTCTCTTACTATATTGACAAGGTTACAGGTTTGCCGGTATATTCACTTTATGGTAAGACCAGAAAACCCGATGCAGAAATGCTTAAAGGTTTGGATGTTATTGTTTATGACATACAGGATATCGGATGCCGGTCGTACACTTACATCAGTACAATGGGACTTGTTATGGAAGCAGCAGCCGAAAACAATGTTGAAGTAATAATTCTTGACAGACCCAACCCGCTTAATGGAAAAAGAATTGAAGGAAATCTTGTCGAAGATGGGTATTACTCTTTTGTCAGCCAGTTCAAAATTCCTTATGTATATGGATTAACTCCAGGAGAACTAGCATCTCTTCTGAATAATGAGGGGTATCTTAAGGATGGAATTAAATGCAAGTTAAGTGTGATAAAACTTGAGGGCTGGTCAAGGAAAATGAACTTTAGTGATACCGGATTACCATGGGTACTCACTTCCCCCCATATTCCACATCAATACTCCTCTTACTATTACCCTATGACCGGGATGATAGGTGAATTGACTTCAGTATCAATCGGGGTGGGTTACACACTACCATTCCAGACTATTGCTGCCTCGTGGATTGAACCAGATAAATTTGCTCAAAAGATGAATTCGTTAGAAATTCCGGGAGTCCTGTTCAGACCGATATCTTATAAGCCATTTTATGCGATGGGAAAAGGAGAACAACTCGGAGGTGTGGAAATCTATATTACAGATTTTGACAAATGTCCCCTGATGTCGATACAATTTTATGCTATTTACGCACTCAAAGAGTTATATCCAGAAAAGGATATATTCAAACTATCAGATCAGGGCAGATTCAACATGTTCGATAAAGTTTGCGGCACAGCTACGATAAGGGAAAAGATCGAGCAGAACAGACCTTTGAAAGAGATATTGGATTATCTGAATAAGGATATCGGACAATTTGCATTAACTGCTTCTAAATACTACTTATACAAAGATTAGATAAGAAATAGCAAAGCATCCGGAGTGGAGGAAATTCCACCCCGGATGTCATTTTTTAATCTTCGAGAGTTGAGAGATTTCCTGGATCGATTCCCAACGCTTTAGCTTTTAATACACGACGCATAATCTTTCCACTTCTTGTTTTTGGTAATGAATCAACAAATTCGACATGTTCAGGCTTTGCAATTGGGCCAACTTCATGACCGACATGCTTTTTTAATTCCTCTTTAAGTTCTTCAGTTTTTTCAACACCATATTTAAGAATGACGAAAGTATGGATTGCATTTCCTTTAACTTCATGAGGCAATCCGATTGCGGCGGCTTCAACCACATAAGGATGGCTGACTAATGCGCTCTCAATTTCAGCAGTACCCAATCTATAACCCGAAACTTTAATGACATCGTCAACACGACCTATAATCCATATATAACCATCGTCATCTCTTCTTGCTGAATCCCCTGTCAGATAAGACCCGGGAAACCTGCTCCAGTATTGCTGAACATAACGGTCTGGATCGCCATAGATTGTTCTTATCATTGCGGGCCAAGGATTTTTAATTACTAAAAATCCTTCTTCATTATTTTTTACTGATTTTCCTTCCTCATCCAGAACATCCATCAGGAGTCCTGGAAATGGCCTTGTGCCAGAGCCGGGTTTTAACGGAACACTTGGCATCGGGGTGATCATAAACATACCCGTTTCTGTTTGCCACCAGGTATCCATAATTGGACATTTACCCCTTCCAACAACGTCATAATACCATTTCCATGCTTCAGGATTTATTGGTTCACCAACTGAGCCCAGCAACCTGAGCGATGACAGATCATGCCTTGTAACCCAGGCATTACCCCATCTCATCAGCCCTCTAATTGCCGTTGGAGCCGTATAAAGAATATTAATTCCATACCTTTCAATCATCTGCCACCAGCGGTTCGGATATGGATAGTTAGGAGCACCTTCATACATAAATGATGTTGTCCCATTTAACAATGGTCCATATACAATATAGCTGTGACCTGTTATCCAGCCAGGATCAGCCGCACACCAGTATCTGTCTTCTTCTTTAATATCAAAAACATATTTCAAAGTGGTGTAAGTGCCTACCATATATCCACCATGTGTGTGGAGAATAGCTTTTGGTTTGCCTGTGGTTCCTGAAGTATAAAGTATAAAAAGCGGATCCTCAGCATCCATTTCTTCCGGCGGACATTTTTGAGTTGCGATTGGAAGTGTTGCGAGTTCATGATACCACATATCTCTTCCGCTTTCCATATTTATCTGATGTCCGGTCCTTTTAACCACTAAGACATGTTCAACAGTTGCAGCCCTCTGAAGTGCTTCGTCGGCGATATCTTTAAGCGGCACTATCTTACCCCTTTGATAAGCTCCATCCTGGACAATAAGAACTCGGGATTGACTATCCTCAATTCTTTCATGTAATGCTTCAACGGAGAAGCCCCCATAAACAACTGAGTGTATTGCTCCGATTCTTGCACAGGCAAGCATTGCCATAACAATTTCAGGACTCCTACCCATATAAATAGTAACCCTGTCGCCCTTCTTAACTCCGAGGCTTTTAAGAACATTTGCAAATTTTACAGTCTCACGATGCAGCGCAAAGTAAGAGTATGTTTTAGAATCACCATTCTCCCCTTCCCATATAAGAGCAAGTTTATTCCTGTTTGGAGTTTTTACATGCCGATCTAAACAATTGTAAACAATATTAGTTTTTGCGCCAACAAACCATTTATAAAATGGTTTATCTTCATCCTCAATTATTTTTTCCCAAGGCTGAAACCATTCCAGTTCTGAAGCCCTTTCTGACCAAAATTTTTCATAATTTTCTAAAGCATATTTATTTAGTGCATTCCAGTCTTTAACGTGTGAGTTTGCAACCGTTTCTTCAGCCGGGAAATAGACATCACCCGAGATTAGTTTTTCTGCCATAATTCCTCTTTTATTTGAGATAAAATATTACATGAAATCCGATTTTAATTTACTAATTTGAATGATTTTTACAAATAGCTGCTAAGGAGCAACACGACTAATCACCCATTTTTCGTCAGATTTTTTATAAACCACTCTATCGTGCAATCTGTTTTCACGGCCCTGCCAAAACTCGAAGTAATCCGGGACGATGAGATAACCACCCCAGTAATAAGGTCTCTTAACTTCCTGATCCGAAAGTTTGAACTTAGCAACCGAATCCTCAAGAAATTTCCTTCCTGGAACAGGATCACTTTGTGGAGAGACTATCGCGCTAATCCTGCTTTCATATGGGCGATTGATGAAGTACTCATCGGATATTCGCTCATTTGCTCTAAATATTTTCCCTTCTATACGTATTTGCCTCTCAAGTTCCCCCCAAAATAAAAGCGCAGAGACATATGGATTATGTTCAATATGTCTTCCCTTTTTGCTTTGATAATTAGTAAAAAAGAATAAACCTTCTTGTGTTATTTTTTTGAGCAATACTATTCTCGCTGAAGGTCGGCATTCTGGGCTGACCGTGGAAAGGGACATTGCTGATGCTTCCCCGCTAACTACCTGAAGTGCTTCGTTCATCCAGCCTGTCAATTGAAGGATCGGATCCGGATCCACAGAACTCTCATCGAGTGATCTTAGCTTATAATCTTTTCTTAGATTTTCCATATTCAATGACATTTTTTAATGCTCCGGCCTTTTTTAATTATTTCGACATAGGAATAACAAAATATTCACTAAATTAATTCATGAGCGATATTTTATTATATTTTTATTAATCATTTTTTATGCAGCGAATACTTGAAGCAATTATCAGTCTTGTGGATAAAAGAAGGACAACAATGATACGTTTAATATTACTTTTTTTATTTCTATTGAATTTTATCAATTCCGGGGCAGAAAAAGTTATACCGATCGGAAATCTCACACTAGTTAGCGGCCATACCTTATACGATTGCCGTATAGGCTTTTCAATCATAGGTGAAAAGAACTGCTCCCCGGAGAACACGATACTATATCCAACGTGGTTTGGAGGTACAAGCACTGAAATTGCATCTCTGATAAGAAAATATTCCCTGTTCGACACTACCGGACTTTGTATTATCGCGGTCGATGCACTTGGCAATGGGATTTCATCTTCACCTACAAATACAATAGGTATTTTTCCTGAAATTTCGATCAGGGATATGGTTCTGGCAGAGCATAAACTCTTAAAGGAATATTTCGGGCTTGACTCAATATTTGCCATAATCGGAGGCTCAATGGGTGGGATGCAGGTCTTCGAATGGGCTGCTACATTTCCAAATTTCATGAAAAAGTGTATCCCGTACGTCTCAACGCCTTCCCCATCATATTCTGATAGATTGCTTTTTGCAATGCAGATTGAACTGATTGATCTGGCACTTGAGCATCCTGAAAATGCTCAGAATATTTTTCGAATCTCCTCAGGAATTACAACATATACTGCAAGGACAACAGATAAGTTAAATTCTCTTCAAAGAGATCAGGATTTTGAAAATATCTGGCAAAAAATGTACCCTGAGTTTGAAACTGAAGGAATATTCAAGAACCGCCGCGTACAGTATAATGCGATGAGACATTATGATCTTGATAAAATATTTGGGGATAAAAAGCTAAGACTGCCAGAATTCCTGATAATTGTTTCAGAAGATGATCGTATATTAAACCCTGGTCCAGCGAAGCAATTTGCAGAGATTAACAATTCCGAATTGTTATCGCTAACGACCGGCTGCGGACATCTTGCTGTTACATGCGACATAGAGGCAGTTCGGAATAAATTGAATCAATTCCTTAGAAAAGATTTTATTAAATAATATCCGATTTTTCATCAAGATCAATTAAGATTTCTTTATGAGATGTCAGAAATTTTTGAGATGAAAAACCACCTGTGCCTAAATGATCTCTTAGAGTTCCACTGGTTGGAGCAGATACTAAATAATCGATTAATCTTCGGATAAATAGTAACGGGTGCCCTTTTTTTTTGCCAAAATATGGCTGCACAAAATCATTAACTGAATCATCATTATCGATCAATTGATGATAGAATTCGTTCTTGATATAAGGTTGATCTGCAAAATGATATATTATTGAAGTAGCATTCTCTAAAGCTTTCACACCCGTCACCAGAGATGAAAACATTCCGTTCCGGAAATCTCTGTTAAAAACGAGAGCGATTTCAGGCAACTTAAATATCGCGGTTTCAACGGGTTTTTTGTTAACAAAGCCTTCCAGAAAAGAACTCACAATATCGGAATTGTGCCCAGTAACAATTACAATCTTATCACTGACAGGTATCAGTTTGTTTAGGATTATTTCAAGAAGGATTTCACCCTTCAGATTCATAAGCGGCTTAAATTCCCCCATTCGTGAAGAGAATCCTGCAGCAAGAATAATCGCGCCGATGTTTCTTGTCATTGAGGAGTCGGGAACAGGAAACGAAAATTCCTTGAATCGGTGGGAAAAAACTCTGTACTTACTGATAAATTCTTCGACAAGATAATCTCTGATTACTACTATAAGATTTACATCTTTATCATCCGTGAATTTTCCCAGGAGTTTCTCGAAAACTAATGAAAGTCCGGCACCTGCGTGTTCAAGTTTGCCATACTCATCGAGTACAATCCATCGAAATCGACGCCTGGCTGCGTTATCAAGAATCGCTTCACAAATCCGGAAAGATTCAGATGAAAACTTAAATTTTCCAATGTTAATTAAATTGCGTTCATTTTCATCTGCCGAAAGTTTATGATTACTTCTCTGACGGAGATTAAAGATGAATCTCTCACCAATATTATTTTCATATTGTATTATTCCGGCTGTATCACTTCGGTTTCTTGCCCAGTTGAGGAGTCTGGTACTTTTCCCGGTTTTGACAGGACCGCTAAGCAGATATATCATTCAAACTCGAAATAAATAAAACCAAGGAATGTATTAATAAGAACATACTTGACTCTATTCAGCCGATTTAACTGACTCGATTTTTTCCATAAATAAAACAATATTTCTCTTATCAAAGGAATAAGATTCATTGCTTCATCTACCTCAGATGTTAATCCTTTACCTTTTTCTTTGAGTTTTCGGTTCAGAATTTTTCTCAGGAATGGTCCAACAAAAGAATACCATACGAAAAGTATTGTTATATACCTTACGATCATTATTATTAAGTCAAGGCGGAAATCTTTTAATTCGTTATCATAGATATAACTTAATATGAGAAGGCTTAATAGCATCATCCAAACTGCAATAAACGTTATTTTCTTAAACCTGTTTTTTTTCTTCGGATTAGAATCCAAATATCTTCTATACGTATAAACGAAGTCTTTCAGCGCCTCTGGCATAAAAGCAATTCTACTTTCAATTTTAAGAGCAACATAAACGAAAAAAATACCGCCAATAAAGTGGAGCAGTATATAAAGGCCAATTAAATAATAACTGATATTTAGGTTGGGATTCAATGAAATGAAAAAAATATTCGAAATGTACCTGATAAACAAATCTACTGCTTCCCAGAATGTAGTACCAAAAAGCACAGTCAGCACAAATAGTTTCTGCATTGCCGAATAGAGTTGAGTCAACAAAGCGAATGCTATTAATTTTACTATGTAATAATTCTTACCATAAAAAAATATGTACCCGAGCAAAATTTGAATCGCAAGAGCAAGATATGCTGTTAAAGGAGTATAAGGACTAATTACTCCCTTGACAATAATAACTATTAACCCTGATTTAAGTATGCTTCGCGGGTTAACCGTCAGTCTTGAAATCAGATACACACAAACAATAGCAAAACCGCCTATAATTAGCCCGGTTAAAGGTATCTTAAAAAAGTGAAGAATTCCTCCTAGGATTGCTTCGCTGAAAGCCCAGAAGGCAGTTATTCGAGCTATTTTTTTTTCGGGAGAAATGGGCATTATAGGCAAAATATCCAGTACTTACTATTTCTTTTGAATAAATACACTTGCTTTGTAACAATTCCTAGATAAGTTACAAGTAGCCGGAGACACAAGATTATTATCCGGACCGCTGCTATTCATAGTTCTCAGACACCAATATTGATAAGTGCAGGAACTTTCAGAACGCCAGTTATCTTCTTCATTAATATCAATATAACTCATCTTTGTACGGATATTTTCACAATCTGATCTTAAATTCTTCAACATATTATCTCCTCACCTCTCCGATTCCAGACCAGCAATACTGCAAAGTCCTCTATATAAAAGAGTTCGGAATAGTTTTACTTTGTAGGCATTGTCCCTGAGAGGATTCGTATCAGAAAACGATGATTCAACGACATTACCAATATATTTTGTTGTTGCCTGTAAACCCTCGAGTTTTTTCTCTTCCTTAATCATTCTCCATGGTATGGGGGCAGCGGAGCCCAAAACAATGCTGACATTTTCAAAATTTCCTAAACTATTGATTCCTCCAATTATACAGATTTCAGCTATTGGCCAATCAGAAGATTGTTTTTCCTTTATTTTGCAGTAATAATTCTTACGCAGGAGATTTTCTTTTTCTACAGTTACTGAAAGTAATATTTCTCCATCATTCAGCTTATGTTCACATGTCAGTTTTTCAGCAGGCAGATAATAAAAATCTCTTAAATTAATTGTTTTAATTTCTTTTTTTGTAAGGATTTGCAATCTTGCATTTAAAGCTGTAAGGACAGTAGCCATTCCCGAAGGATTCACAAAGGCACAACCATCCTGATTGCCATATATCGCATGATACTTGTTTTCTCCGTCTATTGCAAAACAGACTTTTCCTCCTTTTCTTGAGCAATCAAAATCTTTACTCCTGAAATACCAGCAGCGAGGTTTTTGGCATAAATTACCACCAAGAGTCGCAATATTTCGGATCTGTGGAGTGGCGATTTCGGAGGCACTTTCAGAAAGAGCCGGACAGTACTTTTGGATTGGCTGGCTATCTGCAATTTTTTGAATTGATACTCCCGCCCCAATCTTAAGATCAATTTCTGTATCAATGAAGTCAAGACTGTCAATACCGGATAAATTTATTATAGAACCATAACTTACGATATTTTCCTTAAGTAAATCCAGCAGATCAATTCCTCCTGCTTTATATGCGGAATTTTTACTAAAAAGAGTGAGTGCCTGTTCAGTGGCTTTTGGTAAGTAATATTCAAAATCCTTAATCATTTACTTTGTTCCTCTAACGCAGCTAATATTTTATCGGGTGTAATTGGCAACGACCTGAGGCGAACTCCAATAGCGTTGAAAACTGCATTAGCGATTGCAGCGGAAGTAGGGATTGTTGCCGGCTCTCCAATTCCCATAGCTCCTGTACTATTCATTGCCTGATTAAAATCCATAATGATTGTTTCAATCTGAGGTACATCCCGGGCTCCAGCTATCTTATACATTTCCAAATTTGGATTTACCATTATTCCGGTGTTTCTGTCGAGTATTCTGTTTTCGTAAAGTGCATAACTTATTCCCTGAATTATTCCCCCATTTATCTGACTTTCAAGTGTAAGTCTGTCCATGGGGCGACCACAGTCGTGAACCGCAACAATTCTGTTAACTTTAACAACCCCGGTACCGGTATCAACAGTCACATCTGCAAATTGAACCCCATCGATAGTTGTCTTTATTTCTTCTCTTCCGAGGTTATCTGATCGCCGCTCAGCAGTTACTCGGATCTCATCGCCAGGGATTTTTGCTGCTACCTGTTGAAAACTTAAGCTTTTGGAAATGTCATCACCATCTGAAAATCGGCTGCCTTCCATAGTCACTTTGTCGGTTGTTATCCCAAGTATTGACGCTGCTAACTCAATCATTCTGATCTTCGCTTTATAGGCAGCATTCCTGACTGCCGGAGTGATGCCTGCAGTTGTCTGGCTCCCACCGGAAGCAGGTCCGAAACCATTATCGGTATCTCCAATTTTAACTGTGATTTGATCTGGTTCAAGACCAAGCTCTTCAGCTACTATCATAGCAAGAACAGTTCCTATTCCGCCCCCAATATCCTGGACACCGTTAATTACCTGTACTTCCCCTCTTCGATTAATGGTAACTGTGGCAACGAAGCCCTTGTTATAAATGTAATACCAGACAGAATTTGCTACACCAAATCCCCTTTTTATTGGACCTTTTATTGACCCTGGGACCTGATTTCGCTTATCCCACCCGAATTTTTCAGCACCGAGAACATACTGTGCCTGTCGGATGTAATTACCAGTTGTGTTTATTCTCCTGAATTCGAGCGGATCGATTCCAAGTTTATGCGCCATTTCGTCAATTGCCTGTTCAAGTGCAAATGCTCCCTGAGGATGGCCCGGAGCACGGAATGCGGCAGCCGGTCCTGCATTAATAAATACATCTGACTCTTCAACATATATTTTTTCATAATCATATATATTTTTGATCGGTCCGCTTGTTCCTGCTCCTGTTCCGACTCCTCCTGTGCCTAAGGAAATAAGTTTCAGTGCTTTAATCTTCCCTTCTTTGGTTGCACCAATCGAAAGTTTTTGCAATGAATCAGGTCTGTTACCCACAGATAAATGCTCTCCTTTCCTATCGAGCATTAACCGGACGGGTTTACCTGTTGCTCTTGAGAGTTTTGCAGCCATTATTCCATATAAACCTGCTCCAAATTTTGCCCCGAAACCTCCGCCCATAAATTCTGTGATTACACGTACATCATTGTATTTTAATTTAAAATAATCAGCGATATCATTACGAACTGAGAAAGTGCCCTGAGTGGATGCCCAGACCTTTACCTTATCATCTGAACCCCATTCAACGACAACTCCATGTGTTTCCATCGCTGAGTGAGTTTGTACCTGGGTTCGGTATTCGGCTGTATGAATTACCTCACAATTTCTGAGATAATCATCGAATTTTTCAGCATTTTCATCTTCAGGAAATATTTTTGGCCCGCGAATATTACCTTCCTGAACAACACTACTTTCTGAGCTATCTAAATCTCCTTCGGTCGTTTTCTCCTTCACTGTAGTCTGATAAACGAGCGGTGCATTTTCTCGAATAGCATCCTCAACTGAGAGCACAAAGTCCGAGGTCGTATGTTTGAAAGTTATTTGCTGCAGAGCGGTCTCAGCAATTTCTGCAGTCTCTGCGGCAACTGCGGCAATCTCCTGCCCGGCGTATCTGATAATCAGCGGCAAATCGTCCTGAGCAGGTAATACCGAATATACACCTTTTAATTTTTGAGCTTTACTTAAATCAATTTCAGAAATGGTGCCAGCGGGAAAATCTGATCTAAGAAATTTAGCATAGAGCATCCCGGGAATTTTGACATCGAATGTGTATTTCGCTTTCCCGGTTGTTTTATCAATTCCATCAATTCTTTTAACCCGTTTTCCAATATAATTTAGTTCCGACTTACCATCCCAAGGTTTTGGTTCATCTTCAGGAATTTCGATAATAATTTCTCTCAGGTTATCCGGTAAACCAACACTAACCTTCTCTTTTTTGTTCATAAGCTAACCTTTCGCAGCTTTTATGACTGCCTGAAATACTTTTGGATATGTTCCGCATCTGCAAAGATTGCCAGATAAATTTTTCCGGATATATTCATCATCTGGCGCAGGATTTTTCTTTATAATTGCCAACGAACTCATAATCATGCCCGGAGTGCAAAAACCACATTGTAAGGCGTCATTTTCAATAAATTCATTTTGTAGAATATGTAGATTCTCATCAGAAGCAACACCCTCAATTGTTGTTATTTGCTTACCAACTGCATCTACAGCCAGGAACATGCATGAATTCACAGGGTTATCATCAATAAGTACTGTGCATGCTCCGCAGGATCCCCTTTCACATCCTGTTTTGGTACCGGTCAATTCCAATTTTTCTCTCAATACCTCTGCGAGGGTTTCTTTCGGTTTTATGTGAACGCTGTATTCTTTGCTATTCACATAAAGAATCATTTTTGCACCCTCTATCGGAATGGAATCGGAAACATTGAGCAGTCCGGCTGCTTTCAAGTTTTTTGTCGCCTGACCGGATTCGAAAACAGCGGCCCCAACTGTTGTAATTCCGAAGCCTTTTAAAAAATTTCTTCTGGAAATTCCTTTAACACTATTCGGATCTGGTTTATCTTTCTTCATTATACTTCGCGGAGTGTTTTTATGGTATAAAAATACTTTTATCTGTCAAATATTGCAAATCAATTATTCTTTGCTCTAAATAACATATTATCCACACTGATGAGTGCTAAGAATTTTGGTAGTAATTATAATAAAATCTGTTAAACTTGAATCGATTCGCGATATCACAGTTTAACAATTATTATCGAGAATTAGATGAAAAGATGAGTTAATTTTAATGAAAACGACGAAGAACTAAATGTCTGATAGAAAAAAAATTACTCTGAACTTTACCCTCTGATTCTGTCGAGGAGAAGATTAAGTTCTTTTGCTTCTTCCGGATTTAAAATTTCAAGTTCGCTTTCAATTTTTTCAAGACGCGGACTAATAGCATCAAGTAAAGTTTTGCCCTTTTCAGTTATAAGTATATCCACTTTTCTGCGGTCGTCATCACAATGCTTCCTGGTAACCAGTTTATTCGCTTTCATTTTATCAATGAGACGCGAAACATCAGACATTTTATCAAGCATTCGATCTTTTATATAATGAATTGTTGAAGGTTCCGGGTATGCTCCCTGCAGGATTCTGAGAATATTGAATTGCTGATGACTGATCCCAAATTCCTTGAATATTTTTGATTGATTATTCATAAGCCAGCCATAAGTATAAAAAATATTTACGGCCAGCTTATGATATTCACTTCTAAATGTTTTTTGTTTTATTTCTAATTCGAGTTTCATTAATATGAGACTAATTTGAAAGCCCAAACCGTGAACGATGATCAATAATGCTAAGTTTTTTATGTCTTTGTAAATGAATGGAACGGAATTTTTTCAAAATTTTCATCAAAATTTGTTTTCGATTGTACCAACTTCGAAATATTTAAGAAAATTATTGCAGTGATATGAACTTAATTCCCTGAACCAAAGACATCTTTGAGCAAGTCTGTAACTCTCGCAGCAGGATCTTTCCTGATTTTCAACTCTTCTTTTGAGAGCATTGTAAAAATACCATCCAGCGACTTGGTAGAAACATATTCACCCAAATCTGTAAGCTCAAAACCTAAAAAAGGTACACTCTTGAGTTTATCAGCTACCTGATTATACATTTTTGTAACGCCACCCGCGCCTAATATCTCATTTACTTTGGGTTTGAGTGCATTCTTTAGTTCTTCTTTTGTTTTTGACTTAAAATATTCGGTGGCCGCGTTATCAGCACCATTTACAATTTTAATTGCATCATCGACAGTCATGCCTTTGATTGCAGCCAGGAGTATTGGAGCAGCTTCAGCAGAGGCTGATTCAGCAGCCCGATTAAGACTTACCTGAATATCTTCAAACTGTTTACCAATTCCAAAACTTTTAGCTACTTTCTCAACATCGCTCAATTGCTTTGGCAATGGTATGGCAATTTCCGGATTTTTTAAAAAACCATCTGTCTGTGAGACTAATTTAATTGCGTTTTCAGAGCCAATTGAAAGCGCTTCTTTAAGTCCATCTTCAACTTTGCTGCCCCCGGTATTTTGTCCGGGAATATTTTTTTGCACATCCTTCAGGATATCTTTGATTTGAGAGTAGCTGGATGAAACTGAAATTAAATACACAAGAACAAACAGGATCGTTACTTTTTTCATTTTGTTACCAAGTTTTTTTAGAATTTCAATCTTAATTTATCGATTTTTAACTTTAGAATTACCTTTTCAGCCTGTAAAAAATTATATTTAGTAGGCATTTTCTATGGAGTAAATATGTTCGGATTCGAAATCCTGGCGAAATTATTTAAGATACTTCGTTCTGGTTCATCTCCCGCACAAATCGCCTGGGGATTTAATTTTGGTATGATTATAGGGCTAACACCATTGATGAGTCTGCATAATCTTTTGATTTTGATTCTGGTTATAGTATTTAATGTAAATCTCTCCGTTGTTTTTTTTAGCATTGCATTGTTTAGCGGATTTGCATATCTGCTAGATCCATTATTTCATAATTTTGGTTATTATTTGCTGACAGCCCCCGAATTTCTTCAAGGATTCTATACAGCTATTTACAATATACCCCTAATAGCCTTATCAAATTTCAATAATACCGTTGTGATAGGTAGTTTTATTAGTTCCCTCCTGCTTCTTACCCCTTTCTTCTTCGGGGTAAAAAGTTTTGTTGTCGTTTACCGCGAAAAAATTGATCCGAAACTTGAGAAATTGAAAATTGTCAAGATTGTAAAATCCTCGAAAATTTATGGCTTTTATGAAAAAATAAGGGATTGGAGGGATTAATGTTCAGGACAAAAGGTTTAATTGGGCTCGTTATTTTCGCTGCACTTGTAATAGCAATCTTACTTATTTTTACCGATAAGTGGCTTGAATCAAAAATTGAAGAAATTGGGACAGATTCTAATGAAGCTCTTGTTGAAATAGACGGGTTGGATTTTTCAATCTTCGGCGCCCATCTTAAATGGAACAGACTTCAGGTCACAGATTCTGATTCAACGATGCTGAATTCGTTTGAAACTGGTAAATGCGCTTTCGATATGGAGTTTTTTCCTTTGCTCTCAGGAAAAGTTATAATTGAAAATTTTCAGATCAGCGGTGTTAAAACAGGAACGAAACGTGCTTATGATGGAGCGGTAAAGAAAACTCGACAGCAAAATACAAAGGGCGAATCTTCATTTATTTCCGGAACTATGGATAGGTTAAATTCAGAAATTGCTAATCTTCCTCAATACAGATTCGCTGCTGCCGTCACAAAATTTAATGTTGACAGCCTTATCGCGATACTTGACCTCCGCTCACCAAAGATGATTGACTCAGTACGGATTGCCGCTCAGGAAAAATACTCTTATTGGGACAAACAGATTTCTGACAATTCATTTGAAAATGATATCAGGGAGATTGAATCAAAAGTCCAGACAATCGATCTCAATACGGTGAAATCTTTAGATAAAATTCCCGGGATATTAAAAAATATCCAGCAGATAAAAACTCAGAGTGATTCCCTTACGAGGAAATTTGAGAGCACCAGGAATATGTTCAACAATGATCTTGCATTCATTCAGAGCAGCTATTCTAACATAGATGAATGGATAGAAGAAGATTATCAGCGCGCAATGTCGATGGCGAAATTGCCAGAATTTAATGCTCAGAGCCTCGCAAAAATAATCTTTGGACCTTCAATAATAAATAAAGTCAATACATACCTTGGATATGTAGAAACTGCAAGGGGTTATTCTGAAGAGTTCTCTTCAACTCAGCCAAAAGAAGAAAAACCTCCAAGGTTTAAGGGGCAGGACATTTATTTTTATAATCAATACGCCCGTCCAGACTTTTGGATTAAAAATATCGAACTTTCAGGTGAGACCCAAAAACAGGTCAAGGTTTCGGGTATTGTTAAGGATATTATTTCGGACCAGCGTTTTATCAATCGGCCGACTAACGTAAAAATAGAAGCTGACAGTAAAGATGGAATTGATATGCTGCTTACTGCAGTTTTTAATTATCTTGGAGAGAAGCCACAGGAAATTCTGACATTAAACTATTCAGGTTTCAGCCTAAATAATACAAAACTTTCAGATTCCAAATTTCTCCCAAACAATATCAGAGAAGGTGTTGGGATAATCGATGCTAACTTTGATATACAGGGATCAGAAATTATTGGAAATATCGGATTCAAAGCAGATAATTTAAAATTTGATTTCGATGAAGGAATGAAAGCCGAGAATAAATTCGAGGAAATTATTCAGGAAATGATAACCGATATCAGGCTCATAACTGTCGAAGCTACCATACGCGGGGTTGGAAACGATCTTAAATTTACTGTTAATTCCAACATCGATAAATTACTCTCTGATAAGCTGAACAGTATTATCGGAAGAGAAATAAATGATGCTAAACAAAAACTGATGTCAAAGATTAATGCTGAAGTAGCCAAATATAAGGAGGCTGCTGAAAAAGTGGTCAGAGAAAAAGAGACCGAATTAAAGACAAAAGTTGAAAAATACCAGACAATTGTTCAGGAGAAGGTCAAATTGGTCGAAGCTAAGAAAAAAGAAGTTGAAGATAAAAAAAAGAAAATTGAAGATGAAGCAAAAGGCAATATGCTTAATATCTTTAAAAAACCTTAAGGAGAATATGGATTTACCAAAAAAGTACGTTAATTTTTTCGATGAGTACCCTGAAATTGCAGCAGCCTATGAAAATTTAGGGAAAAGTATCAGCGAGCAGGGAAAATTCGATACAAAGACACGGGCACTTGTCAAACTTGCTTTGTCTGCCGGCTCTGAATTAGAGGGTGGAGTCCATGCACACGTAAGGAAAGCACTGGAGGCAGGAGTAGAACCTGATGAGATACGTGAAATTGCGCTACTTGCCATCACGACCCTGGGATTTCCCAAAGCTATGAAAATACTTACCTGGATTGAGGATATCGCACCAGGTAAGTAAAACTAGTGATTAGCAGCCTTCACGCTTTTTTCGGGCAGGTTTAGGTTTGCTAAGCGGAACATTGACAGGTGCCTGAATTTTGGGGAGGTCAGGAGATACAGTTTGTGAACCAACAGCATCACTCTTAGGCTGTCCACCAAAATGAAAACTTATCTGTGATATTTTTGACCGCTTATTTTCTGACAATGCCTGTATCTCTGGATAGAGCACATTATTTTTCCAGCCGTCTAATCCCCCACTAAGGATTCTGACATCTTTATATTTTGCGGCTTTTAATAAAATCCAGCTTTTACCAGATTCGAGATCATCTGAAGAGTATAGGATTATTCTCTGATTCTTCATAAGATCTGAATTCAGCAAATTCATCGGTGAAATATTAATAGCGCCGGGTATAAAATATTGCAGATACTCCTCTTCCGCTCTTAAATCGACCAGAACGTACTCCTGATCTCCGGCAATCAATAATTCAGCCAATTCAGTTGGCGTTACTTTATCATGACCTTTATTAGAGTTGAGTGAAAGTTCCATCGGATTTATTTTAAGCGTTGAGCTATATGGATCGCCCGCAAAAAGTGCAATCACTGCGAAAAAAAGGAGTAAAATGGCAAGGATCAATTCAATCTTTGGTTTTTTCATTTTCCCTCCGCCTTCTTAGCCATTTTTTTCTCACCCCATTCAGCAGCAATAAACGCACCCAAGGCCATAATGGCAACTGCAAAAACCACAAATCCATATGAGAGATTAAAATATCCCGGTAAACTTACATTACCCATCGAACCTGAAACAAAGAAATTTTCGATAAGAGGGAATAGCTCACCGAACACAAAGACGCCGGCAGCAACGCCAATAAAATAAACGAGTCCGTCAATTCTGCCCGTGGCTAAAGACACGGCTGATGTGCCCGGGCAGTAACCCCCAATCACGAAACCAATTCCAAGAATCAGACCACCGATAACTTGCGGCAGCATGAATGTATCTGTAGTATAAATCAGCGATATATCGAGAATTCCAAAAAGTCCAAAAAAATAAACTCCGAACATTGCTGTTACGATTGCACTGAACATTACTTTAAGCACCCGCATGTCAGTAAAATAAAATTGTGCCGCCAAAAGTCGTGCATTTCCAAAACCAGCTCTTTCAAGGGCAAATCCGAATCCTATCCCAATGACGAAGGCAAGAACAAGACTGACTTCATCTCCAAAAAACCCAAATTTGAATAGTGGGAAATTCATATCCATAACCTCCTGACAAAATAGGCAGTCGCATAAGCACCGGCAAAAACCATCATCATAAATGCCCAACTGCCGAGATTAAGCAGCGCTCCTCCGGTTAAAGCCTGTCCACTGGTACAGCCCCTTGCGAGTTTTGCGCCAAATCCCATTAAGCCTCCGCCTATAAAAGCAAAAAACAACCTGTTTCTCACACTGATCCGAGGTCCTTTTTCAACTGTCCTTTTTATCCTGTGGGCTAAAATTCCGGATAAGAAACCTCCAACCATTACCCCTAAAACCTCAAGTACAAGCCAGTCTTTAAATAGCCCGAAAGTTCCGCCTCCCAAATAGCTGCTGTAAAATGAATTAGCTTTGGCATGTTCAGGGGCTACTGAAGAAACTACAGTTGCAACTGCTGAAGATACCGCTCCTGATGCACCGAGCCCTCTTCCGACGAGCACAAATGCTGCAAGAAGTACGAGTCCTAAAGCCACTCCGGTCACATATGGATTGGAATAAGCTTTCGGTGAATGACTGACAGCCTCAGAATGATGTTTGTCTGATACCAGAATGTCACTTAATACTGACATAATTATTCATCTCCTGTAATTAAAAATGTGCGTTAAGCCAATGAGAATATTGGCCTGCTTCAACAATTAAAAATCTTAATATTAACCCGCCCATAATTACGAGAACCGGCGCAATGGCGGTATGCTGAACTTTGTGATTTACAGCCCTTGTCTGGATCAGCAATGGAATGATAATACCTAATCCAACGACAAACACCCAGAACGTAACTGCATATGAACCCGTAAGCAGGAGATATGCTGCTTTTATCTGGACTTCAGTAGAATTGAGCAACCCGGTTATAAAAAGGAAAATCACAACAAGTTCGATTGACAGGAAAATATTATCCGCACGGGCAAGAGTTTCTCTTTCTACTACATTTCTTGCAATCATATGAACAAAGGCGGCTGCGGCTGATAATCCTGAGATGAGGAAAAGAACAGCAAGCAGTGATGAGTTCCACAATGGCCGCGAGACCATTGAACTTAATAAAACCCCTGTATAAACACCCAAACCTAATCCTAAGACAATGTTACCGTATGAGGTTGCATTCAAAATAAACCGATTTTCCCGAAACTTTTTACTCAGATTTCCAGGATTTTTTATATACTTATTCAAATACTCCGGCGGTGCCATCAAAATATTTGCTATAAGCACGGGATACACCAGAAGCAATATCCAGGCGCCCCAGGACATTGGCGACTTTATCTCAAATGTTGTATAAAGACGCCAGAAATGAATTTTGTATTCAAGATCGAGAAAAAGAGCGAACATTCCTATCGATAATAGAATGAAACTGATACGGGGAAGAATCCGGCAGCTACAATCAGGCTCAGTTATTCTTCCTTTCATAATTGAATATCCCGAAATTATCATCATTCCGGCAACTATTCCGCCAATGAAGAGATAAATCGGGATTTCCCAGCCCCAAACATGAAATATAGGATCAATCAAATGATTGCTCCTTGATGTTGTAATCTCATTTAACATAATTTACTCCAGATAAAATATATTCGGTTTCGTACCGGCGGCAGGGTGCTGAACACTGCTCTTCCTTGATGCCACGAGTTTGCTTACCTCACTGTTTGGGTCATCAAGATCACCAAAGTGCATACAGTAAGTCGGACATACTGAAACACATGCTGGGTCCTCTCCATTTTCTACTCTGTGGATACAAAATGTACATTTGTCCGCGTATCCATCCGGATGAATGTACCTCGCATCATAGGGACAAGATGCAACACAGGCTTTACACCCTATACAGAGATCATGATCAACCAGTACTACTCCCCCAAAATCGTGTATATGACTTGCACCTGTCGGGCAGCAGCTCACACAGGGAGTATCTGAACAGTGATTACATCTCTCTGTTCGGATTTGCATAGTAAGGTTCGGGAAAGAACCACTTACTTCAGTTGTAATCCAATCTCTGTCGAAACCTTCGGGAAGATTATTTTCCGTCTTGCAGGCTACAACACAATCCATACAACCAACACATTTTCTCGTATCAATAGCCATACCTAATCTTGACATGTTTTCAGGCCTCCTCGAAAGTTACAAAGTTGTTGTTCAGTCCTGTTCCGCCCATAAGCGGATCGGTTGAGCAGTTTTTCAATAAAAGAGAATCACTTGCACCTTTTTTATAAGTGCTCTTGAGCATTTTGGAAGTTTGACCAAAACCATGCACAAGGAATACACAATCAGGTCGTACTCGCTCAGTCACTTTCACCTTAACAGGCTCACTTTTTACTCCATAAGTATTCGCCAATCTGATTTTATCGCCTGATTTGTAACCATATTTCATAGCAACGCTGGTATTTACCCAAACTTCATTTTCTTCATAAAGATCCGACAATAGATGATTTGACTGAGTCCGGCTGAATGTGTGAACTGGTGAGCGTCCATAGATCAGACGCAGATATCCCGGCGGATTTTCTTTTGGTTTTTCAAATTCAGGGACAGGCGAAAACCCGGCTGCCTGAAGCTGCGGAGAATAAAATTCGATTTTTCCGCTGGGAGTATAGAAAACCGGTTCGATTCCATCCTCAAAGAAAATCGGAGTCTCTTCCCCTTTAAGGATTCCTTTTTTCTTGAGCTCATCATAAGAGTATCCGGCAGAACCAAGTCTTTTCTTAAAATATTCTTCGATATTTGTCCAGGGATAATAGTGTCCTAATCCAAGTTTAATTGCTAATTCACGTGCAATCCACCAGTTGGGTTTTGTATCTCCCGGTGAACTGATGACAGGTTGCCTGAGCGAGATAAATGGTTTTTTGAATGGTGTGATACTTAAGTCATCAAATCTTTCCAGATAAGTGTCTTCGGGCAGCACAACATCAGCCCAACCAGCAATTTCACTTGGTACAACATCAACAACAACCATCAAATCAAGATTTTGAATTGCCTTAATTGTCTCTTCACGATCAGGTAAAGCCTGGATCAGATTTGTGGCATAAACCAACCAACCTTTAATCGGATATGGTTCACCGGTAATCGTAGCTTCTCTTATTCCGGTTGTAATTGTCTCTGAGGCAAACGGATACTTTTTCCCAGGATTATCAACCTTACCTCTTTCACCATGTGGATATTCAGGATATGGGTAATTTGGAATATCAAGTGATGCCGGGAAAAAGAATCCACCCTTACGTCCCCAACTGCCGAGAAGTGCATTTAGCAAGGCAATTGCCCTGCTTCGTTGAGCATCGTTACCATACCAGGTAGTATGTCTTCCAGGATGAACAAGTGTACGTGGTTTATTTTTTGCCATTTCGATTGCAGTTGCTCTTATGATTTCAGGGTCAATCCCGGTTTGAATATAAGCCCATTCCGGGGTATTCAGGGAGATCAACTGGCTGAATTGCTCGAATCCGAATCCGTACTTTTCGACATATTCCTTATCATACAATCCCATACTCACAATTACATTCATCCAGGCAAGAATTAATGCAGTGTCTGTTCCTGGTTTTATTGGCAGATAATATTTGGCTTTCCCTGCTGCAACGCTGAAACGAGGATCGACAACAATGAGGGTACCCTTATTCTCAATAAACCTTGAAAATTCCTGCACCTGAGTATTATGCATATTTTCACCAAGATGAGAACCGATGAGTACAAGACAGTCTGCATTTTCAATATCTGTCCTCTCCGGCGAGCCAACGGGTTCACCAAAAGTCAGTTCAAACCCGACATCCCTGGGACCCCGGCACTGAGCAAAGGATGGTGCTGCTACATTGGGAGAACCATACGCTTTCAGTGTGTGTTTAAGAAAATTTCCACCAATTCCATGACTAAACAGAGCCACTGATTCCGGACCATACTTTGCTTTTATTTTATTCATTTTTTCAGCGATGTACGATAAGGCTTCATCCCAGGTGACTGCAACCCATTCATCTTCACCTCTTTCATTCTTCCTTATGAGGGGTGATTTTAACCGGTCCTTATCGAAATGGGCTCCGATTCCTCCAGTTCCTCTGGGGCATAAACGTCCGTTACTAAGCGGGTCTTCGGGATTTCCTTCAATCTTCCATAACTCACCGTCTTTAAGATATGCTATAGCTCCGCATTTCCAAAAACAGATATCGCATGTGGTAGGTATTTTTTCGATGCCCTTACCTTTTCCGGTTTTTGCGTTGATATATTCAGCGCTTTTTGCAAGAGGTTCCGAAGCGCTGACTGCAGCTGCTGCCCCAAGCCCGAAACCTGTAATCTTCAAGAATCTTCTTCTAGATACTGTTATCATTTTATTTTTCTGCTTGTACTTTAATCGATGATTTTATTTTAATGCAGGTTGAATAATCTTTATAAACAATACACTCCCGACAGTCAGTATTCAGGCATTTTTTATCTTTCTTATTCAACATCCAGCAAGGTTCCAAAACGCTCTCAGTTAAAAAATGCTGACAATTGTTCCTTTCCTCAGTTGTGCACGGAATTAATGTCCAGCAAGGAATAAGGGAATAAATTGCTTTAATACCCGGAATACTGATTTTTTTTTCATTGATAGTCTTTCTAATACAAATAATGCGTTCAAGATCAGATTTAGAATAGAGTCTCTGATTACCAGAACTTTTAGCGGAAAGAATCAGTCCTTCTTTTTCATACATTCTTAGTGTGGGAACAGAAACATTAAGAATCTCCGCTGCTCTCCCAATTGGTATTATCGGTTTGTCTAAAATATTTTCAATATTCATTGCATTTATTATGATAGCTATATTTATAACTATCAACTTTCCTGCCAATTGCTTTACACCCTAAAATTAATGATATTTTAGTTGTGATGATTAACTTTTTCTCATTTTTGAGAGACGGAGTATTATATCCGGTAAAAGAGTTATATCCGATAATGAATTTTTATCCAATTATTGACATTCGTTTTTCCTGCGAGAATAATACACATCAAAATTATTCAGTAAATTTATTCGGAAGGATTGCTCCTTATGGCAGCTTATGCAAGCACCCGCGGTTATCATCTTTTCTATCATCACTGAATCGGGTGAAAAGAAAAAATCCCTTGTTGATTTTCCGACTGAAAATGATTCTGTAGCTATCCAGGCATCTTCGGGGAGTCCATCATTTTTATTAGACTCGTAATATGGATAATTTTTTATTCTATATTTCCCATTTTCAAAGTAGAATTCCAGTCTTCCCCTGCCAAAACCCATAGCGAACGGGTCGTTGTGACAACTTTCACAATCTCTTCCGGAAGCAGTAATTGTATGCGGCAAAACTGGAGAATATAATCTTTGGAATATGGGTTTTTCACCCTCCATCCCATCAATACTAAGCACCATTCCAGGCACAGCCGGGTAGATACCTTCCCTGTTGCGAATATTCCTGAAAATCCCCAAAGCAGGAGGATATGGTCCGGAGAACCCCGTACTTTCGAGCCAGGCGCCTTTTATAGATGATCGTTTGAGATGATCATAAGCCTCTTCCCCGCCTTCAAATGTTGTATGACACCCGACACATACAGGTGCCCATGAAGTATGACAGGAACTGCAGCTTAAGCGCCCGTGGGATTTATTCCCGATGCAAACGGGAGATAGGGCTTTGAGAGACATTTTTTTACCCGAGATTTTTCCGAGAAAATTAATTTCACCGTTTTCGACTATCATGGATAAAATCGCTCTGCCTGATTTTTGTTCAACAAGAAAAGATGCTTTGTCCGAAACCTGGTTCCTGATTTTTATTAATTTGCCGGATTCGGGATCAATATCTTTAAACTTGATCGTTTGTTTATTAGAATGACAATCTTCACAGCTTATCGTGACCGCTTCCTCTTTATGCCTGTAAATTGTACCATCACCCATCAGTTCATAAGAACTATGGCAGTCAATGCAATTCATGCCTTTCTCAAAATGCACATCGGGGATATGTTTCAGAAAATATCTCCCATCGCTAAGTGTATCCGTCAATTCAGAAGGATTTTTATTTAAGGTTAATTCATCAATTTCAGCCCATCCCCTGAAATTCATTGAAATCCTGCCTGATCTTGCATGACAGCCAAAACACATACTATCATCAGTATCAATTGTCAAAGCCGGATGCATCGAATCCCCTGTTCTTATTTCCAATCCCCCTTGATATTTAAGGTGACAAGCCAGGCAACCGCCTCCCCTATCTGAATCTGCGGCTCTGCCAGGAAGTATCTTTTCATTGTCAAGATGGCAGCCGACGCATAACTGCCGCAGGTGATTATCCGAAGGAGTGTTTCCGGTTTCTGCCGCATAAAAAACAGTGTCTGCGGGAAAACGATCTGCAAATACTTTTTTATTAACTCTGATTAATCCGTTCAATGAATTCATCAGGGAATAATTCACTCGCATTACCAGTTCCTGATGACATGAGGAGGTTCCGCAGGAAAAATCCGAATTCACCAGATTACCTGGAATTTTTATTAAACCCGAGTGCGCTGCACTTTTATCTAAAGAAAATGGATTACCAAAATGGCATCTGAAACAACCAATATCAGCGGGTGAATGAAATTTTGAAAACCCGGTCATCTTGTTGTGACAGTTTAAACACGCCTCTGGAAAGTTATTCAAAAGCGGAAATACTTTGTCTTTATTTGAAGTTTGAGAATTGATAATCGAGTTTATTAGTGCAGGATTATAAACAAGCAGATCAGTTTTCGGCAACTTATCAGTGGCATTTCCAAATAATGAAAAATAGATAAGTATAAAAATTGAGCAAACTGTAGGTAAAAAAACAAATAAATTACCCAATCTTTCTATAAGATAGTGCCGCTTCAAAATTAGCCACAGTGCAATAAAAATTAAACTAATAATAACCCCTGAACCGAGGATAAGAATCTGAATAATCGGAAAATGATCACCTTCAATCACGCCCAGGTTATTGTCGATAATTGGTAAGAATCCTGGCGAGAATATCAGAGGTGGAATAAAAGTTATTAAAAGATTGCCATAAATATTCTTATATGAGTTGAAAATATAATTGGAGGGGAATAAAACATAAATCATTATGAACAGCAGAACAGGAAGGAGCAGATGACTAATAAAAATCAATTGCTGAAAAACGGAATTTTCTCCCAAATTAGTGGCAGAATTTCCTCCAATGTCTATCAATTTCCCAATTGAATTCTCGATCAGATTTAAATCGAGAAGAGAAGAATAATCTCCCCTGAGCAGATGGCCTGTCAGGAAAATTAAACCAATAATAAATAAAATAAAACTGGCTGAAAACAGATACTCTGGAATTTTATTCTTTTCGTAAGATGCGAAAAACAAGGCTGCTGATAATAATATTAAGAAAGAACTCCAGTAATGAAGGGATCGAATATATGAAAAAAACGGGCTGCTTATTAATTGAGAAGATATTGAGATAAATATTTCTTTGAATTCAATACTGATTAGCAAATATAATCCGGAGAAGACGGAAACGACAACAGCAAGTAAAAAAAACGAAAGCATCTTTTTGTAATTACTCATCAGTCAGGCTCGTTTTAGAATAATAAAAATGAAATTTTAAAATACCTAAACGAATTCCCTGATCAAACACTCTCCCTATGAGAATTCAATAGAAGCTGATAATCTTCAGGGTAGTTTATATTCAGGAATTTCATAGATGGTTCCGTGCTGAAATCGACACTTTCAACTTTAGCAAATTCAAAGAGAGCTTTCATCGATCTCCTCTTGTGATCAGGATTCCTGAGAAGATTTTCAAAATAAATCAATAGCTTTTTACTATATATTGCACATAATGGTTGAATTTCTCCACTAACAACGGCTGTGGCAATCTCACTGCCCTCCTGAACTGAATATAATTTTTGAAATATCCCAATATCAATTAAAGGGAAATCACATCCCACCACAAAATTTTTTTCATTTGATGAATTTATTAGTCCCGCATGTATCCCGGCAAGCGGTCCCGAATGCGGATAAATATCTTCAACCTGTAAAAAAGACGCATCCAGGTCTCTTTGAATATTTGTTGAAATGATTGTTTTGTTGAAATAGGGGCTTAGCGATTTAATGAGATGTGATAAAAAAGTGTCTCCCCTAAACTCGAGTTGGCTTTTATCGCTCTTCATCCTGGAACTTTGCCCACCTGCAAGAATAATCAGGCTAATATCAGGATAAAATTCTCTCGCTTCTGGTTTTATACTTTGCAAAATTTTCCGTGAAGTTATAAAAAATTCTGAATAATCACCCTTCAAAAAAGTTACTCTTTTTTTGCAATGATTTTTGTTGCAACTGCAAGAGCGTTTTTAATCATTTCCGGATAAATACCATATATCTGAAAATATTCAGCACTCTCGGTGTACTTTCGGAGCAATTTACTGCATTTATGAGGATCGGTTATCTCAGTTAATTTTTCGATGTTGATTAGTCTGTCCGCAGCTTTAACGAGTTTGGCAATTTTATCTTCACCAATTATTCGGTAGTATTCGTCCGGTGATAATTTTTTTGAACTTTCCAGGATTTTCTGTTTCACCGATAATTTCAGCACAGTATTTGCCACAGTCTGACCAAAATATTTAGCTATTTCATATGGTTCTGTTAGAGTATCTTCAATGATATCATGAAAATATCCGGATAAAGCAGCGGTTCTGATCTCTTCATCGTTTTCCAGATAAGCAGGAGCTAATGCCTTGATTCGTTCAACCACTGGGATGATATGCGCGATATAGTAATCAAGTCCGTTGTAATACAATCCATGATATTTCTTAATGGAATATTCAGTGGCGGATGGGAATTCTTCGCTACCTTTGTAATAACGACTTAATTCATGTGCTGAACTAAACAGTGAATCACTTAGCATCTGAAAAAACTTACTGAGATAATCTGTCGATTGATTAAAAAGTTTCTGATTTATTTCCAGTTCAATTCCTGAATACATACTATCTGAAAATCTACTTCTGAGATGGCTTGTGAATCCATCAGAAACCCCTTTATAAGGGTAATTCATTCGTATTTTAAGATCCGGCATCAATTCAGATATTTTTTTTTGCCATTTTTGTGATATTTCCTTCTCATTAGCTCTTGAAGGATCATAAAGAAAAGTCACGTCTGCATTTCGAATTTTGCCGTTCAATAACGGAGTAAATGAATGAACAGAAATATGAATCGCACGTTCCTCTGAGTTAATAATTCCCTTGAGATTTTCTTCAACCATGGCCCGATAAGGAGAATAGTATTTGCTAACAAGCATGTTCTTTAACCTGGGATCAAGGTTTGATGAAAAATTCGAAAAAACCGATCGATTCTTCAAAGATCTGTTAGCATCAATTGCCAACCTTGTAAATTCATAGTAATAAGCTGGAGCTTTAAATTTTGCGGCAAATGAAGAAAATAATTCTGCGGCTCCCCTATCGTATCCTCGGTGTGACACTAAAATTTTCGGATCTACATTAAACTCATTGCTTATTTCATCAGGAATGCGATTTCCAAAATGCTCACAACTAAAAAGAAGCATCAGTCCACCTTATATAATTTACCGTTGGCGAGATTTATTGATAATTCATTGTAAATTTCCGGAATACTATTTATACCACCTTTATTGATCTCATTTAAAATCCTGGTAGCAAGTGAACCATTGGCAATAATTTTTTCAATAACAGGCGCGTAAGAATCTTTCAAAAATCTCCAGGAGCGTAACGATAAATAAATATGTTCAAGTAATTCAGCGGCTATTTTTTTGCTGCCGGTAATTCCAAAAAAATCCAGATATTCCTCATCATCAATTATTGCTTTCTCCGCATTTTTAATAGTCCTTAGCAAAATTTGAGATAACTGGATTTCATTAAAAGATTTTTGAAGATAATAAGAACCCCATTTTCCTTCAGTAATTGATTTAATCAATCCGATAATAAAATCAAGAATAGCCAGGTCAGCCAGGGGTGTCTCCTGGATGTCCATAATCCTGATCTCGATCGAACCTCTGTCAAATCTCGCTATGGCACCTCTGGAATTCAGCCACTCATATTTCATAATATCATCTTTATCAAATGGTTCGATGTCATGATAGATTTTTTTAAAAATCTTACTGGAATAATCGTTTAATGAAAATGCCTGCTCAGGAATAACTGCTCCCGTCAAAGAAGGTATCCTCGCCTGGTTTTTCCGGTAGTATTCCAGGCGTGTGTCGCGAAATCCGGTAATAACGCCATCAAGTATCGGCGTACTGGCTGCAAGAGCAGGAATCAGGGGAAGTACCATCCGGATAGCCGCATGGAGTAAACCAAATTCCTCGTCATTCCCGAAGGGAAGATTCAGATGTGTACTTTGTAAATTAGACCATCCGTGCCCCCGGCAGTCAAAAATCCGATTGTATGCATCATATATCTCGTTTGAATCATGCGGCCATAATTTAGTTTCTTTGTGCGGATCCATTAAAGGATGGGCACCCGAAGGTAAAAGTTTGGCTTTAAATTTCTTAAGGATATTATTCGCACGTTTAATGTTTTCAAGGAATTTGTTTTCAAACCCTTCGTATTTATATACAGGATCGGTGGTTTTAAATTCGATGACATGAAGAACGAGTTCATTGGACCAGCATATTTCTCCGAATTCGATATCCGATGTAATCTCTCCGGCTATTTCTTTCATCAGAATATCGCTCATTGGCACGACTGCCAGAGTCGAATCATTAACGATCATATACTCAAGTTCAATGCCAAAAACTTCAAACATGGTGTAAGGGTATTTCATAAACTAATTTCTCTCACACGGCGTAAATTCTCAATTCTCTCCTTAAATGATTTCATTATACTGAGATATAAATGTTCTCTCATTATACTATCCTCTATTCCTGCATCGATACTGGGATTATCATTAATTTCAATAATTAAGGCATTTTTATTGATTTCTTTAACATCAACTCCGTATAAACCATCTCCGATTAAATTGGCAGCCTTCAATGCAGTTTTAAGAATGTTCTTTGGTATCTCATAAACCGGCACAGCATCGAACATTCCATATTTATCATCGCCCTTACCTTTCCAATTATAGATCTGCCAGTGATCCTTTGCCATATAATATTTACATGCGAAGATTGGTTCTCTATCCAGGATTCCGATTCTCCAGTCAAAATCTGAATAAAGAAATTCCTGGGCTATAATCAAATCTGAACTCTCCATCATTCGGTCAATTTCCTTCGTCAGAGATTCCCGGTTTTCAACCTTAACAACACCTTTTGAAAAAGAGCTGTCTGGTTGTTTCAAAACACATGGGAATCCGATAGTTCCCTCCACTGTCTCTCTCGTGTCCTTGTGAACGATTATAGTTCTTGGTGTAGCAATTTTTGCTCTATTTAACAATTCCGCAAGAAATACCTTATTCGCACACTGAAGTATTGATTTTGGATCATCAATTACCACGAGTCCTTCTGTAAATGCCCTTCTGGAAAACCTGTATGTGTGATGATTAACGTTAGTTGTTTCCCGGATAAACAAAGCGTCAAATTCTGGTATTCTGCTGAAATCATCCCGTGTGATAAGTTCGGTTCTTAATCCAATGGATTCAGCGGCGTCCATAAAATTTGTAATTGCTTTTTTGTTCGAAGGTGGCTCTTTCTCTTCGTTATTAAGTAATATTGCCAAATCATACATTGCCATTGGCAGTTTTGCAGTGTAAATTCGTTTTTTTGTAAAATAAGATTTCGCAAACTGCTCAACAAATTCCCGGTGATTTTCTGGAATTTCATTAACGGGTACGGGTGAAATGTTCATCAGGTTCCAGCGTTTTGTAAATGTAAACTGTGCTCTGATAAGCGGAGCCTGAAAAAGATTATATAACTGCGCTGCCAGATGATCATACTGTTTAGCTGTATTTTGGCCAAAATAGATGCTAAGAGTAAAGTTCTGAGATTTGATATTTTTCAAACTTTTCTGAATTAATTCATCAAGATCATCTGAGATTATCCGAACGATTGTCTGTGATTTTAGGTCCTGCATTGTTGAAACATTCGGAAAAACCCTGTGCCCGCGTGCTTCAGCAAGCAAAGAGACATAGTAACCGGTAGCTTGGTAACGATATGAGCGGCAGAGATTGAACACCCGTGCATTTTTGATTTCAGCATACTTTGGATCGGTCAGATAGTTCTTCGCTGCCACTATCTCGACATCATCGATCCCGAAATTCCAGTCTTTTGGATAGTTAACTACAATAAGAGTTCTCATAAAATTTTATTATTTTGGAGTAATAATTAGTAAATTAGCATCATAAGTGACAATACCAAGCATAATTGAGTGGATAAGGCGGTTAGCTCTGACTGAATAATAATTGTTCCCTGAGACAGGATTTGCAGCAAATGGATCTGCTACGATGATGTGTTGTTTTTCATTGTCATAGCCACAAAGAACAACGAAATGTCCCATCGGTAATCCCCTGACATCATCAAAAATCGACGTAACCCCATCGGGAGAATATTCTCTTTTTTCATTATAAAGATAAGTTGCACTCAATCCGGTTAACACAGGAACACCTGACTCAAAATATTTTCTTAGCAAATGTATAGTCAGATCTTTAAACAAAACTTTTCCCCCTAACTGCAGGAACTCAAGATAGGCATCGCTTGCCATTTGTAACTTTTTACTTCGTTTATGTTTTTTTTGTTCTGTCAGTTTTTCTGAAAGATCAACATTTCCTTTTCCAAACCATGATGGGTCGAATAATTTTACATTAAAAGTATATATTTTTGCCTTATAGCCTCTTTTGAGCGCATGATTTCCAAGAATTACTGCGAGAGTTCCGCCTTCCTCTAATGCTTGAATTTCCGATATAACTGTTTGTAAAGTAATATTATCTCCGTAAAAATTATAAACCGAGTGTAAACTCGTCGGACCACAAGACACATCATCGGGTTGAGGCAAGATTTTTAATGGAATCATTTAATTTTAGCAGAATACATTCTCTTTGTTGCAGAAAACATAAATAAATTTTATCAATAAAAAAACTTTTATCCACGGCTCTCGTCTTAAACGAAAAGGATAAAATAACTTGCTCAAACAGATACTGCTTATTATTATAATCCCGTTTATTGTTTTTTCTTTCGAAAGAAATCCTGATTCTGAAAAGACTTATAATCTTCAGGTAACTCAGGAAAAGGTAAAAGTTGACGGCATTATTGATTTTGTCTGGAGTCAGACAGACTCAGTCAGTGACTTCATAATGTTCCAGCCTTATAATGGCTCCAACCCAACACAGAAAACCGTTGCCAAAATTTTTGCAAATAATGATGCACTTTATGTTCTGATGGTTATGTACGATAATACAGGCAAAATTCAGGCAAATGCCGGCACACAGGATCAGTTCACAGGGGATGTCGTTTCGATAATGCTCGATACATTCGGGGATAATCGGACTGCGTATAAATTTGCGGTATCAGCATCAGGTGTAAAAAGTGACGCAAGGCTGCTTGATGACGGCAGGAACAGGGATTATTCATGGGACGGTATCTGGTTTGCAGCCTCCCGTATCTACCCTTGGGGATATGTTGTCGAAATGGAAATTCCCTTCAAATCTCTTCAGTACAATCCTGATATTTCATCCTGGGGTTTGGATCTGGACAGATGGATCCCCGAAAACTTCGAAGACATTTATTGGTGTGATTACAATAAGAATGAAGGACTTCGAATTTCCAGGTTCGGAAGACTTTTCCTGGGAAATTTTAGACCGGGCTCTGAAGGACTGAACTTAGAAATTTATCCGGTCGGCATAATTAAAACTGAAAAACAGGAAAACGGAACTTATAACTTGTCACCCAATGCAGGGATTGATTTATTTTATTATCCTTCGCCTAATTTCACCCTTATGATGACATCTAATCCTGATTTCGCTCAGATTGAAGCAGACCCATATGATTTTAATATTTCAAGATATGAGTCTTACTTCAAAGAGCGCAGACCTTTTTTTACAGAAGGAAATGAAATCTTTTTACCTTCTGGTAAGCAGAGAAATACTGGATTTTATCAGCCGCTTGAACTCTTTTATTCAAGGAGAATTGGGAAAAAACTTCCAAACGGGAATGAAGTTCCAATATATTTTGGGAGTAAAGCTTTTGGCAGGCTGGATGACTGGGAATACGGAGGATTCGTTGCATTCACAGGCGATGAGGAATTCTTTGATGATAACGGGAAACGCATTATTGAAGAAAAAGCGCAATTCGCCGCTGTAAGAATGAAGAAACAAATATTTGAGAATTCACAAATCGGGTTTTTATTTGTCGGGAAAAAGTCAGGAGATAATTTTCAGGGCGTATTCGATGTGGATGGAGCATTCCGCACGTCGGATTATCAATTTACATACCAGGTCGCTGGTGCAAACGATAATGGAAAGACTGATATGGCTTTCTCTGGCGGTCTGATAGGCTTCACAAAGAATTATAACCTGATGGTTAGAACCCGCCACGTTGGAAAGGAATTCAATATTTCACAGACAGGGTTTGTACCTTGGAGAGGAACCACAGAAATTACCTTTATTGCTGGTCCTACCTGGTATCCCGATTCCGGTTCAATCTCGCAGATTTTTATTTATACAGGCGCTTCTTTGGACTATGAAGCCGCAGATAAATATTGGGACCGAATTCTTGTTTTCGGCTACAATATGAATTTTCGGAATAACTTAGGCTTTGAAGTAACTTATTTTCCCGGAAAGTCCAAAGACAATTCCGTCACGTTTAATGCCTACGAAGTTGATATAAGTGCATGGTATAATAACAGTCTGTGGAATTTAAATCTATATGGGGGATATGCAAAAACTTATAATTTCTCCCGTGATTTTCTCGCACCTTATGCATGGAGTGGTTTATCCATAAATTATCAAGCAATGACAACAATAAATATCGGGACTTCATTCAATGCATATTTCGAAGGGAATCCACAGGGAAGTACTGAGGATTACATACTGAATGCAAGGCCATTTATATCTGTCACACCGATTAATTATTTGAATATCCGCATCTATATTGACAATCTATATACTAAAACAAGCGGTAAGATTGACAGGATTATTCTTGGAGGACTCTTCTCCTGGAATTTTGCACCTAAAAGCTGGCTATATTTTGCATATAATGAATTCCAGGAAAGGGATCCACTGGCAAATGCATTTGAAATTATCGAACGGGCAGCAGTTCTCAAACTTAAATACTTGTATTACCTTTGATCCCAATAATCGAACCTGGAAAAATCCGCATTGGATTCCATCCGGAATATCATCTGACTTGAACTGTTTTTCCTCCATGCACTGATCGGAAATTCGGGTCGTACATTGCCTCAGCAGTTATAGATGGATAATAAAAATTCCCCCGGCTGACAGCACGTGCCAGATACGAAAAAGTGTAGGTTTTCCCTGCAGCAATGTTAATGGCAAAATTTACACGGTCATCTCTAATATCAATAAATTCAGGACCATCGGAGGAAGAACCATCATAATTTACCCTTCGGTCGGATTGAAGTCTTGGATTTTCTATTTCAAAGCCAGCCGGGACCAGGTCAGATACCATAATGTTATCTACTGCCATAAATCCGGAAGTTATTGAAATCTGAATCTTCAGAAGCTGTCCCTGTTTAATGGAACCAAGATCAGCAGGATTTCCGCTCCTCTGATCAATTATCGTTCGGCGAACACTTATTTCGGAGTCAATCTCCTTTATTTTCCCGCTTTTAGATATGCCTGAAGTTTCAAGTGAGTAATATGCTTCACCGCTACCCGATGCATTTAACTTAATTTTCTTAATTCCCTTGAGCAGATCATTATCAAGAACAAGATCTGTTTTATTAAACTCAGATAATTTTTTCCCATCACCGGATATCTCAATCCTGATCTCGCCTGCCAGGCTTCTTTTTGCTGCCTTTCCCATCGCGAGCAGAGTAAAAGCATTTTCCTGTGTAGAAAACGATGTTTTAATTCTTTCCGAAAGATATTTAATAATTACCGGGATCTGAGAACTTTCTGGTTCAGTTTCCAATAAAGAATTCAAGATGATCGAATTCGCTCTTAATTCAGAATCGAATGTCCCTCCAGTCTCACGAGGTGTCTGAACGGGTAAATATTGCTTTGGCATCAGCGAGCGTGCTGCGGTTCTTTGTCCCGAATGTGCCAATGCAGCGCTCAAAAGATACTTCATGTCAATCGTCAGCAGATGTGGTTTGGACTTATAATAGTTCATCGAAGCAAAATCAGGTTTTCCGGCAAGAGCGAGTAAATACAGCCCATAAACATTTTCTTTGGGAGCTATTTTAATTACTTTTTCACCGGTGCCATGCTGAACTCTAAAATCACGCGTCGTTCTGCTGTTAATTGAAGATCCAATCGCTGATAATAATTTCTGAAATTTATTTTCATTGATGTTAAACCCTGCCAATTTTGCTTCCAATAGAAAATGTCCGGCATAAATATTTGACCAAAGATTAATTTCCGATGAGCCCTGCCAGTAAGATATCAATCCGGAAGGCTGATACATAGATTCAATTTTTTTGATTCCTTCACGCACATAATACATTGGGTTCCGGTACCGGAAAGAAACCGGATCGGATATTTTCGCTAATTCATCAAGGTATATGAGCGGGAACACTTTTGAAACTGTCTGTTCCAGACACCCATATGGATAACCGATCAGATTCTTTAATTGTGAAGCAAATTGAACTGCCGGGAATCTGCTGAGTGAGAGTTTGACTTCACGGGATTTTTTAAGATAATCTGGATCTACAATAAGTTCAACAGTTTTTCCTTCTAAAACCTTTCCCGATTTTGAACTCGACGAATATGGAACATTTGGTCTTACTGAAAAGTCAATTTTGTCATTTAGATTTTCAAGTCCTTCAGTTTTAAATACTATGTAGGCTTCGCCATGAACATTTTCAGCAATTAGTGAATATTCAAACACAATTCTTTCAGAAGACGAAAGTTTCTTTTTGAATCTCTTCTGTCCATTTATTTTTACCGGACCACCACATTCGATATTTAGAGTTATTTCTCCTGATCGTTTGGAATTATTAATAATATTTACGGAGCCTGAAAGAGAATCGCCCGTACCAAGTACCCTCGGAAAAGCCGGTTCCATGATTATATCGGAGGCAACTTTTATACTTTTTACTGCACTGCCGAATCGGGATCCTTTATATGCAGTTGCCATCAGCCGAACTTCACCATTATAGTTTTCAACATTTAGCGGAATGCTTGCAGTCCCGTCTGATGAAGTCTTAAGTATTCCACTCCAAACTGCAACAGGCTTAAATCTCTTCGATTTAATAGGGTTTGATCTTTTGAGGATTTGCGATGCAAGGTCACTCCCACCCGTTTTTGAAGATATTTCGGGCAAAAGAAATTTATAAAGGTCGTAAGTTTCCACACCCAGCATCCTGTCAGCAAAAAACCACGAATAAATATCCGGACTATTATAATTAGAGACCTGGAGAATTCCCTCATCAACGGCAGAAAGGGTAATATAAATATCTTTTTCGGGCTTTGTTTTAATGAGAATATTCGTTTTTTGTCCAGGTTTTATTTTAGCAGGAGCGCTTATACTCAGAGGTAATCGATATTCATCAGACTCGACTTTCACGGATGTAATTCCGTGCCCCACTAGCAAAGGAGACTCTGCTGTAATATCGTGTGGACGAAATAATAAGGCGTTGATGAAAATATTCGGTATAAATCTTTTTTCAGCTTTAATTCTCATCTCCGCAGAACGATTTTTTACTTCCAGATATTTTGTTTCAAGAATATCTCCTTGTTCGATACTGACAAGCATTTTCCCGTCAAAGGGGGTGGTGAACAATATTTTTATTTCTTCACCACTTTTATAATTTTTCTTTTCGGGGATTATCTCAACACGACCTTCTTTATCTGCCTGAAAGGATGCTAAGGACGAATTCCCCCAATCAAATACAAAAAACTGATATTTGCGATAAAGGTCTGACCCTGGAATATAGAACCTCAGTTCATATTTCCCTGCCTGATTTAATGCGAATGAAAGATCTGATGGGCTCCCATTAACCTGAATTGTCTTTTCCCAGATTATTTTTTCTGTTTCTGTTGATCTATAAACAAATCTACTTCCATAATCCTGAGTAAGAACTGTATTATATTCCTTTTTAATTAATTCAGTTTTTAAAGCAGTATTTTTACAGAAATTTTCATCCTGATCTACCATCAATAACTTAAAGGATATCTTATCTCCAGAGCCAAAATATTCACCGCTGGTTTTTATTCCTAAATATTTTTCCTCCGTTATGATACGGCAAATTTCAGCCTTATTAACTGGCCTTCCATTCAAATCGAATACACTGATAAATATATAACCTTCGACAACCCCATCATAATAGATATTGGGGGGTACTTCCATTTCTATTTGTGCTTTTCCGTTTTTATCCAATGTCCCTTCGATAAATTCAGGTCTTCCAAAAAAATCATAGTCAGCAGAAAGAAAAGTATAATCACTGAATTTTGACGGCAAAAATCTTTTCTGGTGAAATTGCAATTCACATTCGTAATTCAGCCCGCCAGCTTTCCCCCCAAACATGAATTCTGATTCAATATCCAACCTTATTTTATCGCCGGGGCGAAAATCGGCTTTACTTAGTTTCGAGAATATCTTAAGTCTGTCAGGCACAAAATCTTCGACCTTAAAGTTATAAACTCCACTAAGAATTTTAGAACCGTTTCGAAGCTCAGCCCTGTACCCCCCCGTCAAAGCATAGTCGGGAATCTGGATTTTTGTCTCAAAGGAACTTTCATTATTCAACGATACTTTTTCCTCTGAAAAAACTTTTCCATCAGGAGAATATATCTTCAGGAAGAAAGGCTCATCAGGAATTTTCTTGTAGCTGATATCTCTGATAACTGCTGATAGATATAAAATCTCTCCTGGGCGATATAAATCCCGATCGCCGTAAATAAAAGCCTGCAGATTCGGATTAAGAAATGACTTACCTGCAACATCAAATCTGGATGTTTCAAATTTGGTGGCATTCATGTCCAGAAATGCCATATCCGAATTATATTCGGCAAGAATCAGAGCTGGTACAAATTCCTTTATTTTATTTCCGTAATCCTCAAACGAAACCATACCAGAAGGATCAGTTACCCCGGAAAACAAGGTCTGATTATTTTCCGAAATCACTGATATTTTAACATTCTGCATAGGTTCTGAAGTTGAAAGCTTATTAGCAAATATTTTTGCATTCCGTGTTCCAGTCTTTGCTATTATACCAATATCGCTAAGACAAATTATCCTTGAATCCTGAATCCATCTATCGCTGCCGGAACGTGCTGTTAAAAGGAAAATGCCTTCGTGCTCAGCTACTAATTCCCTCTCGAAATTAAATAAAATAGTCTGCAACCAATTATTCATTTTCTCAAGTTTTATACTTTTTGAGACTATTTTTCGCCCATAGTTTCCGGGATAATAGTATTGAGGGTAATCATAATTCACATATCTGTTTTGGCCTAGGAAAAAATTAATATTATTCTTGAATATCTGATAAATTTCTATTTCGATCGACTCGTTATTAACGCTCTGAATCTCGACATTCCTTAAACCCTGTCTAAGTAAAAATCTACCTTCTTTTTCCTTAAAAACTACTTGTGGATAAAGTTCAACAAGACTGAGTTCACGTGAAAATTTGTTTTTCAGCTTTCCACCGAAAAGGCCCGGAAGATTTTCCTTTATTATTACATTAATTGTTTGAAGGTCCTGGAGATTTGAAATTATCCTTACTTTATTATCATAAACTTCAGTCGAGTACCTCCTGCCTGGCTCAAGTTCGATATAATCTGAAATCTGGCGATAATTTAACGGCTGAGAAAATGTGACGTCAATATAATTGATCTCGCCATCGAAACCCGTCGTTGCAGAAACTACTTCAAGTTCAGACATGGCAGGAAGAGTATAATCAAACTCCCGGACTTCATTTAGAGCCTTTTTCCCGTATGTTGAAAAGAGTCCGCTTTTAACAATTAGCTTAACATCAAGGTCTTCCTCCGATTGTGTAACTTCACCAAAGTCAATTGCTATAAGCTCACTATTCGAATTTGTAACAATATTATAATTTTTGATCAGCAATCCATCTGAATAAATTTCTAAATATTTTGGCAGCTCCGCCGGGTTGACAGGATAGTTGAAATTCAGGTTAGATCTTATCTGAACAAGCATTTCTTTTTCAGGTACACGGTTGTAAAAAAAATCAACTGATACAAGGTCAAAATCAGGAGTCTCAAAAATGTACTCATCACTTGAAAAGCTTAAGTCGCTCCCAAATAATAATTTGTTTGTCGGTAGTGCGGAGTACTTTGTCATCGGCATTAAAGCAACATCCGGTGAAAATATTAATGTTCTGTTATCAGACCACTTAAATTTTCCTGCAATAGACGGAGAAAATCTAATAAACTCAATATCAGTCCACCTTTCAACTAAGGAATCAGGCGCAATATTTCGATCAAAAGCAATTGTAAAAGTTGTAAGTCTTTCAACTTTACCTGTGGGTTCAAAAGATGTTATCTCAAGTCTGTTTCCTGTGCCGCAGGAAACGAGAATTATGATTGCGAGTATCAATAATATTTTTTTCATGTTTCAACTTTTTAGTTTATATAATTTGTTAAAACCTGAATATAATTTTAATGGTTTAGTTCCTAATGACCAAAAGTGGAATTCAGGGACAGATTATACGATAGGGATTTTTTTTATTTGGTATTTAATTATGAAAGTTTAATATTTGCAAAATTATTATCCCGAATAACTTCACAAATAAAGTCGGAATCTATATGAATCAACCAAGGGAGCAATGGGCTTCAAAATTAGGTTTTATTCTTGCGGCTGCAGGATCAGCTATTGGACTCGGCAATATCTGGAAATTTCCCTATGTCGCAGGTGAAAACGGCGGTGCAGCGTTCATTATTATATATCTTATCTGCATATTAGTTATAGGCTTACCTGTGCTCATTTCTGAAATTTTGATCGGGCGAACCACACAATCAAATCCCGTAGGAGCATTCAGGGCCTTAAGTAAAAATAAATTCTGGATTTCGATAGGTGCAATGGGGGTGATTGCGGGCTTTATTATACTTTCCTTCTACAGTGTTGTTGGAGGATGGTCACTTGGTTATATTATTGAAGCATCAAGTGGTGTTTTTAGTAATTTCTCTGATGGAAATGACGCTAATGCTCATTTTGTATCACTAATCGGAAATCCTGTCTGGATTATTTCACTCCATGCCCTTTTTATGACAATTAGTGTTGCAATTGTTCTTGGAGGTGTTCAGAAAGGTATTGAGAAAGGGAGCAAATTCCTTATGCCCTTACTTTTTATAATTATGATTGTTCTTGTTATACGGGGATTAACTCTTGAAGGGGCAGAAAAAGGTCTTGATTTTATTCTTAATCCAAGGTGGGATCAAATCTCGGCTGAAACGGTGCTTGTTGCACTCGGACAGGCATTTTTTACACTTAGCCTTGGAATGGGTGCAATGCTCACATACGGAAGTTATATCTCAGACTCCGATAACATCTTCGCATCAGGAGTTCAGATTGTTTTTCTTGATACTATTATTGCACTTCTTGCGGGTGTTGCTATATTCACTGCTGTTTTCGCGACGGGACAAAATCCCGGGAGCGGACCTGGATTAATATTTCAAACGCTGCCACTCGTATTTACAAAAATGCCCGGTGGATATCTCTTCTCAATTCTGTTCTTCTTACTACTTGCTATTGCTGCAATAACTTCCTCAATATCACTACTTGAGGTTGTTGTTGCATATTTTGTTGATGAAAAAGGATGGTCCAGGAAAAATGCTGTTCTCGTTTTCGGAGGGATTATTTTTATTTTAGGGATCCCCTGTGCTCTTTCGTTCAATATTTTAAGTGATTTTACTTTACTTGGTCTGACTTGGTTCGATATGTCTGACTACGTAACCTCGAATCTTATGCTTCCTCTTGGAGGTTTCTTTATTGCAATTTTTGTAGCATACTTCTGGGGTTATCAAAGAGCCCTCCCAAATCTGAGAAATGGTGCTGAATCACTTTTTGAAAAATATTCCTGGATTGTAACTGCCTGGACAATATTTCTGAAATATTTCTCTCCTGTAATGATTTTGTTGGTGCTATTGCATTCACTCGGTGTTTTCTAATCATTAATGTTGGTAGTTAAATGACGAAAAAAAAAGCAGGATTAATTTCCTTCCTAATAATTATTCTCGTGTTGGTTATCGGCGGAGTTTCGTTTTTCGACACGGTCTGGACATTTCCCATGAATTTTGACATCATTGCAAATTTTCCTTCTTCTGATTCACCAATCGGTTCAATACCTTTCATGGTAATTGCACTGCTTGGGACAGGCGTCTTTGTCACATTAAAACTGGGTTTCCCTCAGATCAGACATCTTTGGCATGGATTGAAGGTCACTCGTGGTGTTTATGACAATCCTGATGATGAAGGCGATCTGAATCATTTCCGTGCCTTAACAACAGCACTTTCAGCAACCGTTGGCATTGGAAACATTGCCGGTGTTGCGACTGCCCTTTATTATGGAGGTCCTGGGGCACTTTTCTGGATGTGGGTGACTGCTTTTTTTGGTACTTCGCTTAAATATGCTGAGGCATCACTCTCGGTAAAATATCGTGATATCCTGCCGGATGGTAGTACTGCGGGGGGACCGATGTACAATATTGAAAAAGGGCTTGGTCGGAACTGGCGATGGTTAGCTGTGTCATTCGCTTCTTTTGCAATAATCTGTTCTTTTGCCACAGGCAATGCGATTCAGTCATTTACTGTATCAGATCAGATATATTCGGAAGTTTCCGCAGTAGTCGGATTTCAGCACCCGCTTACGATAAAACATGCTATTTTCAGTTGGTTCGAAGTTTCTGCCCAGCAAGTTATTAACGGCATTTTTCTGGCTGCCACTGTAGCACTGGTTATCATTGGAGGTATTAAAAGAATCGGCAATGTAACTGGTTACCTCGCTCCTTTTATGGCATTAATCTACTTTGTGGGTGCAATGTTGATAATAGTAGCGAATTACCAGCGCCTCGGAGAAAGCTTTCAACTTATATTTTCGATGGCTTTTAATCCTCCAGCCGAAATTGCAGGAGCAGCAGGAGGCACTTTCCTTGTGATCCTGAATACAATGATGTGGGGAATTAAGCGGGGCTTATATTCAAATGAAGCAGGTCAGGGAAGTGCTGCAATCGCTCATTCAACTGCTAAAACAACCTATCCGGTGCGTGAAGGAACTGTTGCAATGCTTGAACCATTTATTGATACGATAATTATTTGTACTTTAACAGGTTTGGTTATTATAGGTACTGATGCATGGCATTACACACAATTTTACGTTACAAGGATAGATGCTAACTTCATAGGCACACTTATGAATAGCAGCATACTTACTTCTTACGCATTTAAAAAAGGTTTATCCTGGCTTTTCCCGTATGGAGATAAAATTGTAACGATCAGTGTTTTACTCTTTGCAGTTTCAACAGCAATCAGTTGGTCATTTTATGGTGACAGAGCCGCTCACTATCTATTTGGTCAAAAAGCTATTTTACCATACAAATGGATATATGTCATTTTTGTATTCATCGGAGCAATAGCTGAATTGGAAGCTGTGTGGGCGTTTGGCGATGCTGCACTTGGTTTTATGACCTTTCCGAATTTAATTGCAATTATTATGCTCTCAACCGTTCTTAAGAAAATGACGAATACCTATTTTTCTATTAAACACGAACCTTTTATAAAGAAATAGGAATATAAGAGATTAAAAATGTCCCGGATTTTATTGAATTCGGGCCATTTTTAATGATTTATTTTTCGAGAATATCCTTAATTGTATTAATATTGATGTGGCTTGTGAAAGTAATTGTCGTGTATGTTTGAGCTAGTATAAATGATTTTATTTTATATTGAATAATAAAGGCCGCCTCTTTTTAACAAGAGCGGCCAGATAGAGTATATATCAAAATTGAGGTTATATTAGTTTGAGATTCGCAAATTTGGTCATAAGGTTTTTTTGTCCAAATTCCTCAAATGCAACAACCAATCTCTGTTGATCGCCTGAACTATTAATCTGAAGAATTTTTCCATTACCAAATATCTCGTGATAAACCCTGCTTCCGACACGTAAAGAACGTTTTTCATTATCATCATCGTAGTCAAAATCAATGCCTCCCATATCAACAACCGGCACTGGCTTCTTTCCAGCCCTGCGCGAGCCTCCACCATTCAATTCGATATAAGTTGACGGGTCCATTTCATCAATAAATCGGGATCTGTTCTGATATGCTACCTCCCCAAATCTGTATCGGCTTCGTGCGTAACTGATAAATACCCTTTTCATTGCACGGGTCATTGCTACATAAAATAATCTTCTTTCTTCTTCAATCCGGGATTCTGCATCAAACTTCGGACTGAGCGGGAAAATATCCTCCTCCGCGCCGCTTATAAAGACAACCGGAAATTCCAATCCTTTACTAGCGTGAATAGTCATAAGCGTCACTGAATTCTGATTTTCATTATAACGATCAACACCAGTAAAAAGAGTAACTTCCGATAAATAATCCTCCAGATTTGCTTCACTGTTTTCCAGGAAGAAATCCTGAATAGCTTGTAAAAGCTCCTCAACATTTTCAAGGCGCGATAATGAATCTTCAGAATTTTCATCGCGGTACATTCTTAATATCCCTAGCTCATCAACAAGAGCTCTAACTAATTCCGATGCTGAAAGTTTATCCTTAAGATCAATATATTTATCCAGTAACTGTTTAAAGAACTTAACATTTTTCTGAATCCGCTCCTTAACCTCAATTACTTCAAAAACTCTTCCCATTGTCTCGAAAAGTGTAATATTTAGCTTACGGGAAAATGCAATCATTTTGGTTATTGAAGTATTTCCGATACCCCTTTGCGGGAAATTCATTACACGAAGAAGGCTCTCTTCATCTTCCTGATTAATTAATATTTTCAGGTAGGCAAGAATATCTTTAACTTCTTTTCTTTTATAAAATTCGAGACCAGCTAATATTTTATATGGAATTTTGTGCTTTCTTAAGCCTTCTTCTAAAGCCCTTGACTGTGAATTAACCCTGTATAGTATCGCGATTTCGTTTAAGGCAACTTTTTTGTTTACAACTTCATTTTTTATTAGTGCAGATATCTGGAGAGCTTCATCTTTCTCATCAGAACATCTTATCAGAACTATTTTATCACCCTCTTCATTCTCAGTCCAAAGTGTTTTTTTAATCTGATCCTGATTTTTTTTGAGCACGGAATCTGAAGCCTGTAAAATCAATTTTGTTGAACGATAGTTTTGTTCCAGCCTGAAAATTTTTGTCTTGGCGAATTCTTTCTCAAAATCGAGCATATTCTTGATTTCCGCCCCTCGCCAACTATATATACTTTGGGCATCATCGCCAACTACGCTAACATTGCCTTTCATTCCGGATAGTTGTTTGATAATCTCATATTGTGCACGATTCGTATCCTGAAATTCATCCACAAGAATATAATTAAACTGCTTTTTGTACTTCTGCAGAACCCTTGCCTGATTATTGAAAAGTTCAATTGGTTTTAATAAGAGATCATCAAAATCCATGCTATTATTAAGCACAAGACGATTATTGTATTCGGAATATATTGTAGAAAATCTTTTTTCCTGGGCAGTTTTCGCGAAATGTTTCTCAAATTCAATTGGTGAGATCAGATGATTCTTTAGATAGCTGATCCTCCGGTGAATCCCATTTGGTGTCAGTGAATCAAAACTGAAATTAAATTCCTGGATAATATTTCCGACTAAAGAACTGGAATCCTCTGCATCATAAATTGAAAATTGAGGTTTATAATTCAATTTTTTTGCTTCCATTCGCAAAATTCTTGCAAATATTGAATGAAAAGTCCCCATCCAGATTTTATCGGCTTTGTCGCCGATCATTTCGGAAATTCTGGTTTTCATTTCATTAGCTGCTTTATTAGTGAATGTTAGCGCCAGTATTGATTCAGGATCGGCACCAGTTTCAAGTATATATGCTATTTTATATGTGAGGACTCTGGTTTTTCCAGATCCAGCTCCTGCGACAACAATATGGGGGCCGGAGTTATATTCAACTGCTGCCCTCTGTGCTGCATTCAATTCATCAAGAATTTTCATAACTCTTTATTTTTTTAGATCGCAAATTTAACAAATAATATACTGGTACCCAAATCGGTACGATTACCCTTCTTTAATCGAACCATGGAAATTAAAAGAAAATCGGGTGCATAACCTGAAGTTATGCACCTTGGGAAATCGGTTATATATCGAATTTAATACCTTGTGCAAGTGGAAGTTTGGTTCCGTAATTAATTGTGTTTGTTTGTCTCCGCATGTATGCTTTCCATGCATCTGATCCTGATTCTCGTCCGCCACCTGTTTCTTTCTCACCACCAAAAGCACCGCCGATCTCAGCGCCGGAAGTTCCTATATTTACATTGGCGATTCCACAATCAGAACCAGCTGCGGAAAGGAATTCTTCTGCCTCACGCATATTATTTGTAAATATTGAGGATGATAATCCCTGAACAACACCGTTATTGATAGCAATAGCTTCTGAAACATCTCCCGAATATTTGATGAGATATAATATTGGAGCAAAAGTCTCTTCTTGTACGATATGATATTCATTTTTAGCTTCAACCAAAGATGGAACGACATAGCACCCAGATTCATAACCTGCCCCATTGAGTACCTGACCTCCATAAATTATATTTCCGCCCTCTTCAACAACCTTTTTTAATGCAGTTGTAAATTCGGATACCGAAGCTTTATCAATAAGCGGTCCTACATGATTTGCACTATCCATTGGTGTACCGATTTTTAATGTGCCGTATGCTTTGAGGAGTGCATCCTTAACTTTGTCATAAATTGTATCCTGAATAATCAATCGACGAGTAGTAGTACACCTCTGACCGGCTGTACCAACAGCACCAAAAACTACTGCCGGAATCGCAATTTTCAAATCAGCATTTTCAGTGATAATTATTGCATTATTACCACCGAGTTCCAAAATACTCTTGCCGAATCTTTTTGCAATAACTTCAGCGCCGTGTCTTCCGACTCCCGTCGAACCAGTAATTGAAATGAGCGGTATGCGTTTATCGTTAAGCATTTTTTCGCCCACTGTCGAACCCTTACCGATAATAAGTGAGAATAAACCTTCAGGAAGATTATTTTTCTTAATTACATCGGCTAAAATATTCTGAACAGCGATTGCTGTGAGAGGCACCTTCGAAGATGGTTTCCATAAGTTACTGTCACCGCAGACAGTAGCGATCATTGCATTCCATGACCAAACGGCAACCGGGAAATTGAAAGCGCTTATTGTCCCAATCACTCCGAGCGGATGATATTGATCATACATACGGTGTTTTGGTCTCTCGGAATGCATAGTGAAACCATAAAGCTGGCGTGAAATACCTACAGAGAAATCGCAGATATCAATCATCTCCTGTACTTCACCTAAACCTTCCTGTAAAGATTTCCCCATTTCATAGCTAACAAGATGTCCTAAATCATCTTTAAACTCTCGCAATCTGTTTCCGATTTGTCTTACAATTTCGCCTCTCGCAGGTGCTGGTACTGTTCTCCAGTATAAAAAAGCCTCGTGTGCCTTTTTCACTACTTCATCATAATCTTTTTCCGAGCACTGATAAACTGAAGCAATTTTTTTGCCATCAGCGGGCGAATAAACATCAAGAATGCCTGCGTCTGTTGTTGAATTCCATTCTAATCCTGATGATGCACCAAAATTCGTTTCTTTAATACCTAATTTCTTAAGAAATTCCATTATTTTTTCTCCATACAATTAGTCTGAAAGGATGTTAAATTAAAAGGATTTACACATACAAAAATAGCATTTTTTGTTATCTTAATTAAATTGATATTTTTTATCTCTCTTTTAATCGGAATTTATTTAATGAATAATTTTGGGCAGCTTTATGTTATTGGGACTCCGATCGGCAATCTTAAGGATATTACAATCCGGGCATTGGACATCCTGAATTCAGTTGATTTCATCCTGTGTGAGGACACACGCCAGACTGGAATTTTACTTAAACATTATCAAATCAGTAAGGAGACACACTCGCTTAATGCCCGAAATGAAAAAAATAAATTAAAATATTTTATTTCCAGATTGATGATGGGAGAAAATGCAGCGCTTGTCAGTGATGCAGGAACACCGCTCATTTCCGATCCAGGTGTTTTTCTGGTTGCAGAGGCTCATAAAAATGAAATTCAGGTCAACAGCATCCCGGGACCATCATCAGTAACCGCGGCTTTATCAATTTCCGGTTTCCCATCGGATTCTTTCAGTTTTTTTGGATTTTTACCGCAGAAAAAAGGGAGACAGAAAGTTCTTGCAGAAATTTCAGACTATGATCATACAATCGTGCTTTTCGAATCATCACACAGAATCGAAAAATTGCTGAAAGAATTATCAGGATTGATTCCTGAACGATATGTCATGGTTGCAAGAGAAATCACTAAAAAGTTTGAGGAATCCCTTCGTGGAAACCCGGCACAGATACTATCACAACTTACTGCTCAAAAGACCAAAGGCGAATTCGTTGTTTTGATAACAGGGAAAAAATATAAACAATCTATCGATCAATAATGAATTAAAGATTGAATTTCATAACCTTTCAAAAGTTCTCTGCCTTTAAGAAAATCTAATTCGATCAGAAAGGAAATGCCGGTAACAATTCCACCGAGTCTTTCGACAAGTTTGATGGCAGCCTGCATAGTACCTCCTGTTGCCAGTAAATCATCGTGTAAAATAACCTTTTCCCCGGATCTTATGGCATCCTCATGAATTTCAATCGTATCAGTTCCATATTCAAGTGAATATGATTCACTGATCTTCTTTGATGGTAGCTTTCCCGGTTTTCTAATCGGGACAAATCCGGCGCCAATTTTTGAGGCAATTGCGCCGCCAAAAATAAACCCACGGGATTCGATTGCAGCAATTTTTACAATTCCTTTGGCAATAGCGTATTGTACAAATTCATTTAGAGCAAAATTGAATGCTTCGGGTTTCTGAAGAAGAGTCGTGATATCCTTAAATACTATGCCTTTTTTAGGAAAATCAGGCACATCGCGTATTACTGTTAAAAGGTCCAAAATCTTACCTCCTTAAAATTTTTTCCTTAAATTCCTCAAAAGATAAACAATTAATAACTTCTGCTGATTGCAGTCCGGCTTTTTTGGCGATATCAATACCCCACCGGATATCTCTAATTCCCTTAATACTGTGTGCATCTGGATTTATTGCATGTCTGACCCCAATTTCCCGTGAATAGAATATATTTTTCCAGGCGAGATCTAATCTATGAGGATTTGAATTAATTTCAATAGCAACATCATTGGCTTTGCAGGCTTCAAGTATTTTTTTTACGTTCAGAGCGTACCCCTGTCTCGAGAGAAGGAGACGGCCGGTAGGGTGACCAATTAATTTAGTATAGGGATTCTCAATTGCCTTAATAATCCGTGCAGTCATCTCATCCTCTGTAAGAGAAAATATTGAATGCACCGAAGCAACGATAAAATCGAATTCTCGTAAAATAGATTCATCATAATCCAGCGAACCGTCTTTTAATATATCGCTCTCTATTCCATGCAAAATATAGGGTCCATTAATACTGTTGAGTTTTTTTATCTCCTCTTTTTGAATCAACAGTCTCTCTTCAGTCAATCCATTGGCATAAAATGCTGACTTCGAATGGTCGCAAACAACGATGTATTCAAAACCCAGTTTCGCTGCCTCTGTCCTCATTTCCAACAGACTATTTTCACCGTCTGAATAATGCGTATGAAAATGGAGCAGCCCTTTAAACTTTTCAAATTTGAGATCACTTTCCATTCTCAAATTGTCCGGTAAGGAAAAGTATTCCGTTTCTCGCATCTCAGGAATTATATATGGTATTTTTACGGACTTAAAAAATTCTTCTTCTGTAGAACAATCTGCCAATTTCTTACTGAAAGCATTAAGAAATTCTGTTGATCCGGTAAGACTAAGAAGTTTTTGATTGAAAGAATTTTCAGAATCGGCAAAATGAATTGTAACATTAATACTTGAAGTTTTAATTGTAACGAAATCCTGAAAATCAGAAATCGTCTTTTCTTTTTCATCAGGAAAAACTTCACATATTATACTTTCTTTTTGAGTCGTATAAATTAGAATTTCGAGATGGCTGATCGTTTCTTTTTTTCGTCGCAGCTCTCCCACCTCAGATATTCTGCTGTACGAATCAATATTAAGAAGGATTGATTTGTATTTCTCAAATAAAGATGTTGCCCTGTGAAGATGAATGCTGTTTCTGTTTTTCGTTAACTCTTCAATCTCATGAAGAATTTTTTGTTCAATTTTTTCACCAAAACCCTTTAAATCTTTTACTTTTTGATTTATACAGGCTTCTTCAAGTGAGGAAATATCTTCGATACCAAGATGATCGCAAAGTGCACGGACTTTTTTCACGCCTAATCCCCTGATCTCCATGATCTCCCTTATTCCGGCAGGCACTTCATTTCTAAGTAGCTCGAGTTCACTTACTAATCCTGATGAGTTATACTCTTCGATAAATGACCTTATACCTTTTCCTATTCCCTTTACGGAAAACAGGTTGCCGGTTATTAATGCATCCTCAAAGTCTCCTTCAAATCTTCTTATGGATAAGGCGCCATTCCTGAATGCATTAATTTTAAATATATTCTCGCCCTTAAATTCCAGAAGATCGGCAAATTCTTCGAGCAGATTAATTATTTCTTTTTTAGTCAACTTTTTTACTCGAGTATTTTAAGTATAATGAATGAAACAATATTTCCAAGTGCACCGCCTGCCAATATCTGCGAAAATGTATGTTTTTTTAATTCAAGACGGGACCAACCCACAATTGTAAAAATAAGAATTCCAGGAATAATAAATGAAGAATTCAGATAAGCCAGAACAGTGATCGGAGAACTTAGACCAAGAGCATGTGCACTTATTTTCCAGAATCTGTTAATTAAAAGGATAAATAGACTATTGAAAAAATATATTACCCAAATACTAAGCACAATACCGCTGAACCCAAGAAGATAGGTCACTATACCGCCAAAAATAGAAATCAGAATTCCTGCGGTATAAGGCATTGTTCTTTCTTCTTTGATCGTTGCATCCCGATCAGATACAATCCCCTTTCTTCTGAGCAATATAAAGTACATCAGAGGTAAAAGAAAACCGAGAAAAAAACCAGATAAAATTAAGAGTAATCTATCATTCTTATCCAGCGTAATCAAAAACGAAAGAAAAAGAAATAATAAAAAAGTATTGACTGGAGGAACAAATAAATCGGATAGCCCGCGCGCTAATAGATATTTTTTACTGCTTTTCATTCGCAAATTCTGTTCTTATCTGAATCACAAACAATATTTTTGATATTGTCACGATTCGAGTCATTCGATATTTCATTTCCATGTTTTTTGAGTTCCTCCCGAAAACGGTTTAAACAATCTTCAACTCCTGAATACTCAGTATATTGCATTATTTCCTGCCGATATTTTGAAGCATTGTAAAGCCCTCTAAGATATCCTGAATAGTACTTTCTGAAAGGAATTACTGCGCTTTTCTCAGTTTCACTAAGTTCAATTGAGTAACGCAAATGTCTAAGTATCGTATCGAATCTCTCATCCAGTGATTCTACTGTGATTTCCTTTCCATGGCTTATTTTTTCTTTTAATACCTTAAAAATTCTCGGATTTCCTATCGCGCCTCTTGCTATCATAACACCATCAGCGCCTGTTTCTTTAAAAGCTTTTATTCCATCTTCAGCTTCAAATATTCCTCCATTTAGGATTATTGGGATTCCCACTTTTTCTTTAACGCGCGGGATCCATGACCAATCCGGATCGCCATTATGTGCGTCACTCCTTGTCCTGCAATGGATTGTTAGCGCTTTCGCACCTGCATCTTCTATCCTTTGCGCTACCTCAATAATTTTGATGTCATCTTTATCCCACCCTAATCTGGTTTTTACAGTAACTGGAATATTTACGGTTTTCACAATACTTTCTACCATTTTCTGCATATAGGGCAGATCTTTTAACCATCCCGCGCCTGCGCCTCTACAGACAACATTTTTCACCCAGCATCCGGCATTTATATCAATTATTTCTGGTTCCTGCTTCTCGGCAATTCTGGCCGCATCGATCATTCGGTCAAGAAAAGCTCCGTAAATCTGGATTCCGACAGGTCTTTCTTCATCGGTAATAATAAGTTTCTTTGCGGTCTTCTTATTATTGCGGGTCAATCCATCCGCATTAACGAACTCTGTATAAACAACATCAGCGCCATATTCTTTACATATCCGCCGAAACGCAATATTTGTGATATCCTCCATAGGCGCTAAAAGCAGAGCATTTTCAATATCAATCCTTCCGACTTTGAAACGTCCGTCCATCATATTGCATCTCCGTGTTTGATATACTTCTTAAATACTGAGGTGATCAGCAGAAAAGTAATAAGAGTAGTAAAAGCACCTGTGAGGAACGGGAACTGATATCCGAGAAAATCATATGAGAAGCCACCCCAAAGTGGACCGAGAACTCTGCCGAGAGAGGCGAGAGACTGATTCACCCCAAGGATTGATCCCTGTTCATTTTCGGGAGAAAACTTTGAGACCAGACTTAAAACCGTAGGCTGCAAAATGCCTGTACCAACCGCTAAAATGATCGTAACAATTGCGAGTCCTGTGATTGTACCACCAAACGGAAGCAAACTCAGACCAATGATCATTAAAATCATACCATATCTAACTAATGTCATGTCCGAAAATTTTTCTGAAAGTTTCCGTATCAAACCTCCCTGAACAATTGCACCTATCAGTCCGATAATTCCATACATATACCCCGTCTGCTGGTCATTTAGATGATATACCTTTAACGTAAGTAATGCAAATGTTCCGTAAATATTCGCCATTGAGAAAACAATTATAAAAAATAATGTCACAAACAATCCAAGAGGCATTCTCGAAAGAACTTTCGCAGTGTAGTTAAAATCGATAAGTTTTATAGAAATTTTAGTTTGGTCTTTTTTCTCTTTTAAGGATTCCGGCAGAAAAAAGTAGGCGAAAATAAAAGCGATGAATGAAAAGCCTGCCGCAGCAAAACCGGCAATTTCATAACCAAATGTCGATAGGTATCCCCCTATCAAAGGACCAAATAAAAAGCCGAGACCAAATGCAGCCCCAATCAGTCCCATTCCTTTAGCTCTCTCATGAGGAGCCGTAATATCTGCGATATAGGCTTGTGCCGCACCAATATTACTCCCACCAAAACCGGCGATTATCCTTGAAATAAGAAGGAGAAAGAAAGTCGTAGAGAACGAGAATATTATATATGACATTGATGTCAGAAACAAAGAATATAATATTACAGGTCTCCTACCATACTTATCTGATATCTTACCGAAGATTGGATTAAAAAGAAATTGTAAAAACGAATAAACTGCTATAACAATTCCAATTGAAAAATCAGAGATGCCAAGAATTTTGCTGGAGAAGGATGGCAGAATGGGAATTAAAATTCCAAATCCCATTAAATCTATAAATATTGTAGAAAAGATTATGCCTAAAGCGGGCTTTTTCAAATAGTTCATCCATTTCAAATCAATTTAAACTTTAAATATAAAAATAGTACCTCAGGTATTAAAATACATAGAGGAAAGGAATCGGTTGGATGGTTGTTTCTATTATCTTAACAAAATTATTGGACTTATTCAATTCTAAAAAGTCAAAATAACTTTCTCTTAATCTCTCCCGCTGGGAAGCCGTAAAATAATCCGGGAAAAAATTCTGAGAAGCAATTACGGATGGAAAAATAATATACTCAAAGCTGGATTCGACATTGCCCTTGAACACCCAGGTCGGCACTACCTCTGCCTCTTCCAGAATGATAACTTCTTTCTTACCGGGACTCAGAGACAGATTTAAAATGCAGCCTGCATCAGAATATCTCCACTGCTGATTTGATACAAAATTACCAAGAGACCAGGCGACGAAAACACTATCTTTGTTTTTGTTCTTCCTGATAAATGAAAAAGGCTGCAAAACGTGAGGATGGCTGCCTATTATGAGGTCGGCGCCATAAGATACTATTCTTTCGCCCATATTTTTCTGAAACTTGTCCGCATATCTTTGATACTCGATACCCCAGTGGACAAAAACAATTACAAATTCAGAACCTCTCATTTTTGCAGATTCGATATCCTTTTTAATTAGAAGAGTATCAATCTGGTTAATGACATAACTTTCAGATTCTGGAAGATAATTTCCGTTAATCCCGTAAGTATAAGACAAGATCGAAAACTTTTTCCCCTTTATTTCAAAAATTCTGACACTATCCCTGTCATGTAAATCCCTGAAGGTGCCTGAATACTGCAAACCTCTTTCTTTGATTTTTTCAATCGTACGTTTGAGGCCTTTTACGCCCTGATCTAAAGCATGATTGTTGGCTGTCACAAGAAGATCAAAACCGCTGGATTTCAGGGCATCCAGATATGAATCCGGAGTATTAAATAATGGGTAACCAGAATATCTGCGACCCGGGCCTCCTGTCACTGTTTCAAGATTACCAACGACAAAATCGCTCTCCAGCAGATATGGTTTGACATATTTAAAGACAGGATCAAAATTGTATGTCCCATCAGGATTTTCTGCGGCTTTTAATTGCGGAGTATGACACATCAGATCACCAACAAATGAGATCCTGATCTCAGAGCTGTCCGGAACTATCGCCCGGGCAGCAATTATTCCCACAAATACGAAGAGAGTAGTGAGAAATCTAAATACTGTCTGAAAAATCAAATTAGCTTTTCAGAAACAATTTCTGCAATGTCTTTTACTTTAACTGAATCATTTTTATCGAAAGCTTTAACTCCATCACTCAGCATTGTCATACAAAATGGACATGCGGAAGCAATAGTATCCGGATTCAGTTTGAGAGCCTCTTCGGTCCTGTTTTCATTGATCCTTGTGCCTTGATTTTCTTCAAGGAACATTCTTCCGCCTCCTGCACCGCAGCAAAATCCCTTATCTTTGCTTCTATCCATCTCTACAATATCCATATTTTTTATGGATTCAAGCGGTTTACGGGGATCATCGTAAATATTATTATATCTTCCAAGGTAACAAGAATCGTGATATGTCACTCGAGTAACTTTTTCTGCATCCTTTAATTTTATTTTACCATCTGATATCAGATGGTTTATCATTTCGGTATGATGAATTACCTCAAAATTACCGCCGAATTGAGGATACTCATTCTTCAGAGTGTTATAACAGTGAGGACACCCGGTTACTATTTTTTTAACTCCATACCCATTTAATGTCTCAATATTTTCCATCATCATGGTCTGGGCTAAGTATTCATTACCAAGCCTTCTGGCAGTATCGCCATTGCATTTTTCTTCGGTCCCTAAAATCCTGAAATCGATACCGCCTTTATTCATAATATCGACAAAAGCTCTTGAAACTTTCTGATAACGACTATCAAATGATCCGGCACATCCAACCCAGAATAAATATTCAGCTTCTTTGTCATCTGCCATAGTTTTTACATCAAGACCCTCAGCCCATGCAGCTCTGTCCTGCCAGTTGAAAGCCCATGGAGAGTAGTTGGTCTCCAGATTCTTGAATACCGGATTTAATTCAGTTGGAAACTCTGATTCACTGAGTACAAGATATCTCCGCATATCGACAATTGCATCGACATGTTCGATTGTTACCGGACACTCATAAACGCAGGCGTTGCAGGTTGTGCATGCCCATAATTCTTCGGGAGTTATATAGTTATGCAATAAGGTTTTTTCAAGAACTTCCTGATTTTCGAGATTGCCAACCAGAACAGGCGACTTCTCTTCAGTCCGGTGTCTGATATCAACAATAATCTTCCTGGGCGAAAGAACTTTCCCAGTATTAGCGGCTGGACAGACAGAAGCGCACCTGCCGCACTCAGTACATGCAAATCCATCAAGCATCTGTTTCCAGGTCAAATGATCTGTGTCAGCAGCTCCATAAAACTCTAACGACTCATCTTCAAGATTTATTGGTCGCAAAGCATATTTGTTCTCACCTGTTTTGGAGAAAAATACATTTGGTAACGAAGTAATTACATGAAAGTGCTTCGAATACGGAAGAAAATTCATAAACGCGAAAATCAGTAAAATATGTCCCCACCAAAAAACATCGAACCATAAAAATCCGTTAACAGGATTTGAGCCAAAAAATATTGGGCTTATCAACGCTGTAACGGGACGGAGTTCATAATCTGAAAGCAAAAACATATTTTTGGCAACGTGAGCAGCATTCTGTCCGTACATTGAGAGTACTACAAAGAGAATCATTACAAGAATCACCGTAGCATCTCGCCTTCCAGCATCATTTGTCTGTAGTCTGGGGACTCTGATTATATATCGTCTGTATAAAGCATATAAAACCGAAGCGATAACAAGCAGACCAAAAATATCCTGTGTTAAAGTGATCAGCGAATATAATGGTCCGAGAAATTCAAAAGTAAATTCCGAATTAAAACCCTGTATCAAAGCCTCTAAGACAGCAAACAGGAACAGGAGAAATCCCCAGAAAATTAAAACATGGACGATTCCGGCAACCTTATCCCGAAGTATCTTCGATTGTCCTATTCCAATTTTCAAAACATTTAAGATTCTTAGGGGTATATCTGAAAATCTATTATCTTCTTTACCGGTTTTCAGATATGAAATTATCCTTCTTAAATTGTAGGTTAATAATCCTATTGCGGATAGAAAGACTATTAGGAATACAAGGGTTCTTATCATAGTTTTACCTTATATTTTTGGTAAGCGGGGATATTTTTTTGCGAAAGAACTATAGATTGCCGCAGCAGCCGATATTTTTAATATGTCGAAGGGAGAAAAAATAATTGCGCCTTTGAACAGAGCATCATAAACTTCCAGCCCCAAAACTGTTGCCAAATAGAGTGCTCCGCTAAGAACGATAACCGTAGACGCAAGTGTCATTGAAAAAACAACAGAAACAAGTGATTTATTTTTCTCAATAAGGTAACCAGCAATAAAAGCAGCAACGGGAAACGCAAGGAGATAGCCAGCCGTGGGTCCCATTATTACCAACATGCCGCCAGAAAAACCTGCGAAAACTGGTAAGCCTAAAAAACCTGTTAGGATATAAAGCATTTGTGTATAAGCCGCATTTTTTGATCCAAGAAATGCAGCACTGAGTAGAACTGCCATCGTCTGAAGAGTGAAGGGAGCAGGGAATGAAGGAATAACCACCTGTGCTGATGCCACAGTTACTAAATAAAAAGAAAGTATCCAAAATATTTCATTTGTCTTTATCCCTGAAACACTGAATAAAGATTTTACAGTTGCATTGATTGTTTTATTCATGTATCTATCCTATTAATTATAATTTACTCTTAAAAAATTGCTCAGTAAATGTAAGAACTTTTAAAAACTTTTCCGAAATTCCTTCAAAAGGATGGACAATATCAAAAGTGTGTCCGGTTGCCGGGAGTCCAATAAATTCCCTTTGAGCACTTGATGGCGCACTATAGAGTTGCTTTCCCTCTTTTACCGGCACGGCAAGATCCTGCTCTCCATGGATGATTAGATAGGGACACTCGATTTTCGAGACTGAATTAATTATGTTTAATTCATCCTGCCTCGTTTCAATGATCTCAGTTATATAGTCAGAGGACATCCTAAACACTTGTCCTGTTCGCATATTTTGCACCTCAAAAAATCCATTCTGAATCCATTCATCCTTGATCCTCGATGAATATCGATCGAAAGTTGCCACTGAAGCCCAGGTACACAAAGCATGAACTTTCGCATTTTCTGCTGAACATATTATTGAGACACCTCCTCCCCGGCTATGCCCGATCAACCCTATTTTTTCTTTGCCGAACTTCCCGAATCTGAATTCACTGGCTAAATTAATCATAATGCCGAGTTCTTCAACCTCACGTGAAATTGTGTTTCTGGAAAACTTATCAAATTCGGTAAACTCATACGGGTTTTCACCTATACCATTAAGCGAAAAATTAAAAGTCAGGACTAAATAACCCCTTTCAGCAAAATAGTTACCAACACTTGGAACAAATCCCCAATCTTTAAATCCTTTAAACCCGTGAACATAAATTAAACAACCGGCTTCTGAAACTCCTGATTCAGAATAGGCAGTTACTCTGATTTTCTCGTTATCGGGTAATTTATACTCAAAATTTTCAATCATAATGATTATTATGTATGTTCAGGCTTGAAAAGTCAAATTGTAAACTCTAAATTTGTGATAAAGTAATAGACAATAAAATCTGTTTTGTGTGGATATAGTAACCTGAGTATTTATTTTATTGAGCGATCTAAATTTAAGATTTTTTCACCATTTGGAATAAATTTTGGAATAATTGATGATAGGATATTTTAACGAAGAACAAATAATGCTGCAAAAATCAGTAAGGGAATTCACTGATCTTTATATTCGTCCCCTTGCTGCTGAGATAGATCAGAATGAAAAAATCCCTGAAGATTTGATTAAGAAAATTGCAGAGATGGGTTTATTAGGAACCGCCATTCCAGAAAAATATGGAGGTGGAGGCTTTGGGGAAGTGGGTTATTGCCTCGCGCAAGAGGAAGTTACAAAAGCATGCGGTTCAACAGCAGCTTTTATCGGCGCACATCAGTCCATTGGAACGAACGCCATTTATCTTGGAGGTTCGGAAGCACTTAAAATGAAATATTTACCTGATCTTACTTCAGGCAAAAAGATAGCTGCATTTGCTCTAACAGAATCTAATGCTGGTTCTGATTCGTTTAATCTCAGAACTTCGGCAGAGTTTAAGAATGGGAAGTGGCTGTTAAATGGCGAAAAATTATGGATCACAAATGGCGCAGTTGCTGACATTTTTTCTGTCTTTGCCCGAACTGAGAAGGGAATTTCAGGATTTGTTGTAGAAAAAAATTTTCCGGGAGTTTCAGTAGGACCGAATGAAAAAAAACTTGGTATTCGTGGAAGTGTCACAAATGCAATTCGCTTTGAAAATGTTGAAGTACCCGCTGAGAATATTATTGGTGTCGATGGTCGTGGTTTTCTTATTGCAATGCAGACATTAGATCTTGGACGGTTGGGAATTGGCGCCTGTTCGATAGGCGCTGCTAAGGAACTTCTTGAATTGTCCGTCCAGTATTCAAATCAGAGAAAGCAGTTTAATCAGCAGATCTCAAAATTTCAGGCTATACAGTTTATGCTTTCTGATATTACAACAAAAATCTATGCTATGGAAAGTATGCTGTATCGCACTGCTGCAAAGTATGATAATGGCGACGATATTTCTCAGGAAGCGGCAATAGTTAAATTATTTTGCTCAGAAGCTGTATCGGAAGTCGCTGATCTTGCTCTCCAAATTCATGGCGGCATGGGGTTTTCAAGAGAAATTCCAATCGAAAGGTTCTACCGGGATGCAAGAATTCTGCGGATTTTTGAAGGAACGAGCGAGATACAAAAAATAATAATTAGCCGTAAAACGTTAAAAAATAACGGAAAATGGAAAATCTGAATGTCTAAAATACTCGTTATACCCTCAATTGATATCCAGAATGGGCATACTGTCAGGGTTGTTCAGGGAATTCCCGAATTAAACTGTAAAGAATATGGCAATGATCCCGTTGAGATGGCAATGATCTGGAGAACGGAAAATGCCAAATGCCTTCATGTCGTCGATTTCGACTATGCCATTTCTCATTCTCACAGCAATTTTCCAATTATCGAGGAAATGTGTGCTTCGGTCGTAATACCCATACAAATGGGTGGAGGAATCCATAACCTTGATGATGCAAAAGCAGCATTTGGGCTCGGTATTTTCCGTCTCATAATTGGTTCACTCCTATTTGAGAACAAGCGTGAATTTATGAAAATATTGGAGCACTTTGGACCATTAAAAGTTATCCCTGCAATTGATGTCGTTGGTGAACAGGTTGTTATTCATGGGAGAAGAGATCCAACCGGACAAAGTGTCCTTGAATACATTAAAAATCTGAATTCAGTGGAACTGACCAGAATCGTAGTAACTGACGTCTTACGTAATGGTATGCTCGAAGGTCCAAACCTCCAGCTCTCAAAAAAAGTGTTCGAACAAACCGGACTTAAAATCACTCATTCAGGCGGCATCGGAGGCTTTTCGGATTTAAGAGAGCTTAAAAACAGTGAAGGCTGCGGCATTGATTCGGTAATAATCGGAAGAGCGCTTTATGAAAATAAATTCCCCTGCCAGAAAATCTGGCGAGTAGCGGAAAAGGATTTTGTGTGAGGATCCTATGCCAGGAAAAAGTAAAGTATTAAAAAGTAATTTCTGGGCGAATTTATTCAGATCACAAAACAACCGAAGTGATATTGAGAGTGTTCTGACTGCAATGCCGCCATTTGAAAACATGGACAGGAAACACCTAAAACTCTTCATGCAGATTATTCATAACAGGGTGTATTCAGCATCCGAGTACGTGTTTTACCAGGGAGATCCCGGTGTTTGCCTATATATTATACTAAGCGGTGAAATCACGGTGCATCAGAATGATGAATTGGGAAATAGTTTTGAGCTTGCACGTTTCACCAGAGGAGATTTTTTTGGCGAACTGGCTCTTATTGACGAAGAAACCCGCTCTGCTACCGCCCAGGCAACAAAAGAGACCACCATCGCAGCAATATTTAAACCTGATCTTGATGAATTCATGGAAAAGTACCCAACTGAAGGTATCAAAATACTTGGTGGGATTTCCAAGATTATTGCTATGAGATTACGCCGCGTTAACAACGACTATATTTCACTTTACAATAATATTTTTAACAGTAAGGAGGTTTAGTATGTACGAATTCAAGAAAATACTTGTTCCTCTTGACTTTTCAGATTACTCAAAGAAGGCTCTAACCTTTGCCGTTGATTTTGCGATGCGGTTCAATTCTCAAATAACGCTGTTATATGTACTGGAGCCAATGATTTATCCGGCTGACCTGGCTTTAGGGCAGATAACACCGCTAGGGATGGATCATGAAAATCTGCAATTCGCTGAGAAAGAACTACAAAAAATTCAACAGACCCTCATAGCTGGAAAAATTGAATCTGAGATAATTGTTGCAGCTGGAAAACCTTTTTTTGAAATAAACAGAACCGCTCAGGAAATCAATGCTGATTTAATAATAATTGCTACACACGGACATACAGGAGTGGAGCATATCTTATTCGGAAGCACGGCTGAAAAAGTAGTCAGAAAAGCCCCCTGCCCAGTTCTGACACTTAGGGAACCAATAAAAGGATTTCAGTTTATGCCTTAGGAGTTGATCTGTTAAGAATTTTTGAAATGTAACCAGCTGCATTAATCATCATTCGCTTGCTCAGAAGCCGCCCAAGGTTGACGCTAAGACTATTCATAGTTCCATCAACCACAACCGGTTTATTACCGAGCGATTTTAATGCAGTCGAAACAACCTGATCCGCCTCACGACTCATTGGCGCGACTTCAATTCCGGCAGTTTTGTGGAACGAGGTCCGGGTACTTCCGGGATTTAATGAAAGAATATCCACGCCAAAATCTTTATATTCATACCAGATTGCCCCCGAAAGAATATTGTTAAACGACTTTGTTGCTGAATAAACTCCCATAAATGGAGTGGACTGGAATGCAACAACCGAACCGAGAAAAATTATTGCGCCGTTTTTTCTGCTCACCATTTTGGGCAATATCTCTCTGGCAAGCAATGCCGGAGTCATACAATTAAGATTTATCATCTCCTCGATATTTTCTCTCTCCTGTGCAATAAAATCACCACTGAATCCAAAACCGGCATTATTAATCAGAATTCCAATTTCGTATTTTTTTACTTTCTCAATTAATTCTTTAATTCCGGCTTTCTCTCCAATGTCAATTGCAAGTATAATAATATTAGAATTCGATATACTTGCAAGACAAGTTTGTAATTCAAGAAGTTTTTGTTCATTCCTGCCGGTTAGGATTAAATCAAATCCCTGCTCAGCCATTCTCTGCGCAAATCTTTCTCCAATACCAGATGTTGCTCCGGTAATAAGCACATAACCCGGATACCTTATTTTCAGACTTTTTTTCATATCTTACGCTTAATTATTCGACATTTCTATTAAACAACTTCCAGGACTTAAAAATGCAAATTTCGCCGTTAATTGAAAAAATAATTACGCTTTTCATATTGTTTTTTTTCATCAGCAATTCGATTCAAAGTCAGGATAAAAAAAAATTTGACCGAGAGGGCGGGATCCCTGAAGGTTGTACAACGGTAATAGTGGGAAAAAAAGCGACATTTGACGGCTCCGTAATTAATTCGCATACAGATGACAGTCATCGGGCACGTACGAACATAAATAAAATCCCCGCTTCGAAACTACTACAACCCGGTTCAACAACGGTGCTATACAAGAGGACAATATGCGATTCAATGGCTATGCCTGCTGATATAAAAGTGAAGGTTGGAGAAATCCCGGCAATAGATCACAATTACGGGTTTATTAACTCGGCATATCCGAGTATGAATGAAAAACAACTTGCAATCGGTGAATCCACATTTGGAGGCAGAGAGGAACTTCAATCGGATAAAGGCTTGATTGACTGCCAGCAACTTGTGCAGCTAATGATGGAACGCGCTGCCTCAGCAAGAGAAGCGATTTCAGTTTCCGGACAACTGCTTGCTGAATACGGATGGAGTGATGAGGGGGAATGTCTTACAATTGCGGACAAAAATGAAGCCTGGGTTTTTGAAATTGTCGGACCCGGAAAAAATAAAATCGGAGCAGTTTGGGCAGCTCAAAGGGTCCCGGATGACCATATTTCAGTTAATGCAAATGCTTCAAGAATCAGAACTATAAAAACGGATGATCCGGATAACTTTCTCTACTCTGAAAATATTTTCAGCTTAGCTCAAGAAAATGGCTGGTGGAAACCGGGTGAAAAGGAATTCGAGTTTTGCTATGTATATGCACCAGATAGCAGAAATTCAATTGCAGCACGAAGAAGAGAATGGCGTGTTCTTTCACTTGCAGCACCTTCGCTTAAACTCGATCCTAACAGCGAGAACTACCCATTCTCTGTAAAACCAGATACTCTTGTTACTTTAGAGATGATGGTAAAAATATTCAAAGACTATTACGAGAATACTGAGTATAATTTTGTAAAAAATATTACATGGACAAATTCTGAAGGAAAAACAGAAATCTCACCACTGGCAAATCCCTTTATGCCTTATGATATGAATAAAATTTTTAATATAAATGGAGGATGGGGATGGCGCGGAGAAAGGACAATTGCGAGATGGTACACAGTCTATGGCACTATTATGCAGTCGCGCTCCTGGCTTCCAGATGAAATAGGCGGTGTTGTCTGGCTTGCCTGGGATAATATTGCTGCGGCAGTATATTCTCCGGTTTATTGTTCTGTAACCGACCTGCCTGAGAGTTATAAGATCAATGGGAGAGAATCTGGTTTCAACAAGGAATGTGCATGGTGGGCATTCAACAGATTAAGCACTCTCGCGGCACAACGCTGGGGTGATATGAGGAATGATATTGATAAAGAATGGGGACCATTGCAGTCTGAACTTTTTGAAAATCAGTACAGTTTTGAAAAGAAGGCTTTATTGTTGTTTAATAGGGACAAACAGGCGGCTATTAGTCTCCTTACAGATTATTCAATTGAAAACGGAGAAAAAATAGTTGAGAAAGCATGGAGACTCGGAGATTTCTTATGGACGAAATACGATGAGAAATTCTAGGAAATTATTCTTCAAGCAGCCATTCTTCGGCCAGGGATTCGTCAATTCCTGCAATAAACCGTGATGGTTTTGAAAATGTTACTCCGCGGTATCTGTCGAAGATGTTCATCGGATAAGAAACATAAAGATTTTGTTTGGCTCTTGTGACGGCAACATACATTAATCTTCTTTCTTCTTCCATTGTATCCAGATTTTCAAATGACTGGCTGCTTGGGAAAAAACCCTCGACAGCATGGATAACGAAGACTGAATGCCACTCCAATCCCTTGGCCGAGTGAATTGTTGACAGTGTGAGAAATTCCTTCTCTTTATCGGTGGCACTTATGTCCACTACACTCTCATTTGGTGGTTCCAGAGCAAGATCGGCAAGAAAATCCTGAAGATCATTATAATTTTCAGATATATTCAGGAAAATTTCGAGATCTTTATGCCTTTTGTTATGATCATCATATGTTGATTTAAAATGAGGGTAATAGTAATCATACACCTGACCGGAAAGATCAGACGGCAGCTCTTTTTTACCGGTTAATTTTTTGATAAAAGCAAACAAATTCTCAAGATCAGAATTCACCTTTGGAAGCATAGGTTTAGTAATGTCAACCAGGTTAGTCAGCCCGTATTTTGATATTTCTTCAAGTATCAATTGGGCTTTTTTAGGCCCGATTCCCTCATGGAGAAGCAGAATCCGATACCAGCTTATGAGGTCTTTTACATTAGTAATAACTCTAAGAAAAGCGATAATATCTTTTACATGTGCTGTTTCAATAAATTTCATTCCTCCAAATTTCACAAAAGGAATATTGGCTTTGTTCAATTCAATTTCCAAATCAAAAGAAAAATATGACGACCTGAATAAAACAGCGATCTCTGCGAGTGAAACACCCTCCTCCCTCAGTTCCAGAACACGTTCAACAATAAATCTTGATTGAATATTCTCATTAGTTGCTGAAACGATAGCAGGTAAATTCCCGCTTGTATTATTGGTAAATAATTGTTTGGGAAATTTCTCAACTGCTGAATCAATGATATGATTTGCAAAATCCAGGATTGTCTGGGTGCTGCGATAATTTTGTTCAAGCTTGATCATCCTCGCATCGGGAAACATTTTAGGAAAATTGATAATATTTTTAAAATTTGCACCCCGAAAAGAGTATATCGACTGCGCATCATCCCCTACTACCATAATATTTCTTTTAATTGATGCAAGCCCCCTGACAATATCAGATTGAAGTTTATTTGTGTCCTGATATTCATCAACCATTACAAACTCGATCCCTTTGAGGAAACGATGTGCAGCAGCAGCACCTTCATCAAGAAAATGTGAAAGGTAAATCAAGAGGTCATCATAATCAAGTAAGGTATTCTTTGCCTTATATTTCTCAAACACATCAGTTATTTTAATAATATCTGGTAAAAATTCGAGGAAGTGCGGATAAATATCCTCAATAATTTTTTCTAAAGGTATTCCGGTATTTTTTGAGAGGCTGAAGGATTTATAGATTGTATCTTTTTTTGGAAACCTTTTTCTGGAGTCACCAAGATTTATTTGTCCTCGAATCAGGTTAATAATATCTTCAGAATCGGATTGGTCAAGAATCGTAAAACCATTATGCAAACCAATAGCCGACCCGAATTTTCTAAGTGTCAGGTTGGCAAATGAATGAAATGTGCCTCCGCTTACCTTACTGCATCTGCTATCGAGCAACCCGGCAGCTCTGTTCATCATTTCACGTGCTGCTTTTCTTGTAAAAGTAAGTAGCAAAATCGAAGAAGGATCGTACCCTGATTCTACCAATCTTGCTAATCGGTAAACAAGAGTTCTTGTTTTACCGGTTCCTGCACCGGCAATAAGCAGAAACACTCCATTTTCAGCAATTGCGGCTTCATATTGTGCCGGATTAAGTTCGTGCTCATAGTCAATGACAAAATTAACCGGAGCGGACTTATTACTTAAATCAGCCCGCCCGGTTCTTTTTAATACATATTTTTTTGCCATTTACCTTCTTAGGGATTTTGGTTTTCCAATAATCTCCTGAGCAACGATGAGTGCCCCGATACTTTCCTTATTACTGAGGAGTTTTAACAGGTTTGATCTTGCACTGTTATGGTCTGAAGCAATCAATTGAGAATTATCAACGATTTCCGATGCATGGGCTCTTGTTCCCAGTGGAATGAATGAGGCACTGTATTTACTGAATTTACTATCAGTTTTTTCCATACTTTTAACCGGAGCAGCAAATTCATCGCCAGATGTTTCAAAACTATTCTCTCGATCATAATTATCTTTTGATTCATAAGTCGTAGAAAAATCCGAATCGTATGGCACTTCAATTCCGCTCATCTCATTCGTATCGGAACTACCAGTCTCCCGCCTCTGGTCCGGCTGCGGCACAGGTTGTTTTTTTTGCCTCTTTTTCCCTAAGACTCCTTCAAGTAATCCGTATAACACAAAGAGTATTATGAGATAATCAAAAATGCTATCCATATTATGACTGTTCTTTTTTACTGTCCGGTTTGGAAATACTTGTTCTCATTTCAGTATCAGCCTGAATATTTTTGAGATTGTAATAATCCATTACACCCAGGTTTCCACTCTTAAATGCCTCGGCAATAGCTTTTGGAATCTCAGCCTCAGCTTCCACGACTTTAGCACGCATTTTTTCGACTTCAGCTTTCATTTCCTGCTCCTTAGCAACTGCCGCTGCCCTTCTTTCTTCAGCTTTTGCCCTTGCGACCTTAAGATCGGCTTCTGCCTGATCTGCCTGTAATATTGCGCCAATATTTGTTCCAACATCAACATCGGCTATATCGATTGAAAGTATTTCAAAAGCCGTACCGGCATCAAGTCCCTTGGCGAGTACAACCTTCGATATGCTGTCCGGATTTTCAAGTACTGCTTTATGAGAAACACTGGAACCGATCGTGGATACAATTCCTTCACCGACCCTTGCAACTATAGTCTGTTCTCCGGCGCCACCAACTAATCTTTCAATATTGGCCCTAACAGTAATCCTTGCAGTTGCTTTTAACTGAATACCATCTTTTGCAACCGCTGCAACCATTGGAGATTCGATAACTTTCGGTAAAACTGACATTTTAACTGCTTCTAACACATCTCGCCCGGCAAGGTCAATTGCGGCCGCTCTTTCAAAACTAAGATCAAGATTTGCCTTACTTGCAGAGATTAAAGCGTTTACTACTTTAATTACATTTCCGCCAGCAAGATAATGAGCTTCGAGCATGGATAGCTCCATTTTAAGTCCTGCCTTTGTTGCTGTGATCAAACTGCGAACAATGACTGTCGGGGGAACTTTCCTCAGACGCATTCCGATCAGGTCTTTTACAATCTTTACTTTAACGCCTGAAAAATAAGCAGTAATGAAAAGTCCTACCGGGATGAAATATGTGAAAACAAACAAAAATAAAATTACGCCGACAATGATAAACAATGATATACTCGTGATTGGATCCATTTACTCTCCTTGATAATAAGCTTATATGATGTTATTTTAACAACTAATTTAATTAAATAGTTGCGATTATTTTATGGATTAATATAAATTCATAAATCGAAGACACGATAATAATTGCTCCTTAATTCCTTGTTCACTCACAATTGAAACGAAATTCCCCTTTCAATTGTTAAAAAAGCAAATACTCATGGGATCATATATATGGATGGTAATTTTTCGGAACGCGTACAGGAAGTTTTAAGATTAAGTCGTGAAGAGGCACTAAGATTAGGTCATGATTATATTGGAACCGAACACCTGCTTTTAGGAATTGTTCGTGAAGGTCAGGGAGTTGCAGTCAAAATACTCAAAAATCTTGAAGTAGATCTTATCAAATTAAAAAAAGCTGTTGAAAATACTGTTAGAATTAGCGGTGGAACCCTTACTATTGGAAACCTGCCTCTGACAAAACAGGCTGAGAAAGTACTTAAGATAACTCAGATTGAATCAAAAATCTATAAATCTGAGATAATAGGCACGGAGCACGTTTTACTCTCCCTGCTCCGTGACGAAGACAATATTGCCACACAGATACTTAATCAGTTCAATATTACATATGAAAATGCAAGGGCTGAACTAAACAATATCCTTAGCAGCCGTAATCCTGAAAAAATGTCACAGGCCCAATCAGCAAAAAAACCGGATAAAACTAAAACGCCGGTACTCGATAATTTCGGCAGAGATCTTACTAAACTTGCTGTTGAAGATAAACTCGACCCTGTCATCGGCAGAGAAAAAGAAATTGAACGAGTTGCACAGGTACTCAGCCGCAGAAAGAAAAATAATCCTGTTCTAATCGGAGAACCAGGAGTTGGTAAGACTGCTATCGCTGAAGGTCTTGCATTGCGTATTGTCCAGAGGAAAGTGCCTCGAATACTTCAGAATAAAAGAGTTGTCACCCTTGATCTGGCTGGTCTTGTTGCCGGGACAAAATACCGTGGTCAGTTTGAAGAAAGGATGAAGGCTTTGATGACTGAACTTGAAAAAGCTGATGATGTTATTCTTTTTATTGATGAGTTACATACAATAGTTGGTGCAGGCGGAGCATCTGGTTCTCTCGATGCCTCAAATATGTTTAAACCTGCTCTTGCCAGAGGAGATATTCAGTGTATCGGGGCTACAACTCTCGATGAATATCGCAAATTCATTGAGACTGACGGAGCACTCGATAGAAGGTTTCAAAAAGTGATGGTTGAACCCCCATCCCTTGAAGAGACTATAGAAATATTACGCTCAATAAAATTTAAGTATGAGGAGCATCACCGGGTAAAATATTCGGATGATGCCATCACTGCCGCTGTAAAATTGAGCAATAGATATATCACTGACAGATATCTGCCCGATAAGGCGATAGATGTTCTCGATGAGGCAGGCTCAAGAGTGCATATGGGTAATTTTACAGTTTCTCAGGAAGTGCTGAGACTCGAAGATGAGATTGAAAAAATCAAGCAGGAAAAAATTCGTGTAGTTAAACAGCAGGATTATGAAGAAGCTGCGCGGCTCAGAGATAATGAAAGGACCCTGCAAAATGATCTTGAGCAGGCAAAAACAGATTGGGAAGAAAAAACAAAAGACCTTATGTATGATGTAAGTGAAGATGATATTGGAACAGTTGTTTCAATGATGACCGGGATTCCCGTGACAAGGGTTGTACAAGCTGAATCAGAAAAACTTCTGAAGATGGAAGTTTCCCTCCGCAGCAGAATTGTCGGACAGGAAGAAGCTGTTGTCAAGTTGTGTAAAGCAATCCGGAGAAGCCGGGCGGGATTAAAGAATCCTAATAAACCTATCGGTACATTTATCTTCCTTGGTCCAACAGGCGTGGGAAAGACTGAACTTGCAAAAGTTCTGGCTAAATACCTTTTTGATTCTGAAGAAGCTCTTATTCGGATTGATATGAGTGAATACATGGAAAAATTCGCTGTATCGCGCCTTGTTGGAGCACCTCCGGGTTATGTGGGATATGAAGAAGGCGGTCAGTTGACTGAGAAAGTGAGGAGAAAGCCCTATTCTGTTGTACTTTTCGATGAAATTGAGAAAGCCCATCCCGATGTTTTTAATATTCTTCTTCAGGTGTTGGATGATGGTTTGCTGACAGACAGTTTTGGGAGAAAAGTCGATTTTAAGAATACTATTGTAATTATGACTTCGAATGTCGGCACGAAAGACATAAAATCCACGGGGTCTTACGGATTTGGCTCCGGATCGGATCTTGAGAAATACGACCAACTAAAAAATACTATTGAAGATGCTATGAAACGATTATTTAATCCTGAGTTTTTGAATAGGATTGATGAAACCATAGTTTTCAGACATCTTGAAATTGAGGATATAAAACAGATAATCAAAATTGAGTTGAAAGAACTTATCAAAAATATCCAGGAAAGGAAAATGAAGCTTGTTTTGAGTCCTGAAGCTGAAGATTTCCTCGCTCAAAAAGGTTATGATCCTAAATTTGGAGCAAGACCTTTAAAAAGAGCAATTCAAAGGTATGTTGAGGATCCACTTGCAGAAGAACTCCTTCAGGAACATTTTAAGGATGGGGATAAGATTAAAGTCAAATACCCTGAGGGCAGTGAGGAATTGGTTTTTATTCCTGAAGAAATTTCTGATGAAGAAATCAATGAACATCATGACTCACAATCAAATTGATAATTCTTCATGTTGTTATCAAAGATTGATATAGATAAGAATATCAAAAGCCTCCATGGATGGACATTTAATGGCGTGGATATTGAGAAAACTTTTGAGTTCTCTGATTTTCCGGAAGCAATAGCTTTTATTGTTAAAGCCGGAATTGAGGCAGAAAAAATGGGCCACCATCCTGATATCCTGCTTCACTCCTGGAATAAAGTGAAGATAATGCTCTCTACACACGATCAGGGATGCGTCACAGAAATCGATTTTGCACTCGCCACAAAAATAGAAAATTTAACAAAAAAGCTGCTGTGAGCAGCTTTTTTGTTTTACTGAATCTTTCTTTTTAAATTTCATTTAGCTACTTGAAAAAGAGAATGAGATAACATAGTATATCTTATTGTTTTTACGTTTTTTACCATATCTTGCTTAATAATTTGAATGGAGCTATTACGTCAAAATTCATTGCAGTTATATTAATAATTTGCCTTTTTATTAACTTATTTTTCTTAATACATCATTATATTTGATGAATTAATTATGGTGGTTTAACTTTCAATGTTTCGGTCATTATTATATTTAATATTATTTATCCCTGCTGTTTATACATCTGCTGATTTCACTTCTCTCTTTAAGAATAATAGTATGCGATTTGAATACTATGAAACTGGCAACTTTAATAATTCTACAATTTCAGCAGAAAAATTATTCAGGGAAGAAAAATGGTTTGGTCGTCAGCTATCAACTGAAGATAATTTCAAATATGGAAATTATCGGTTTGAGATAATAGACTCTGTTTCCGGACAAATTATTTACTCCCAGGGATTCTCAACTCTCTTTTTTGAATGGCAAAATACCGAAGAAGCAAAATCTATCTATCGGACTTTCGAAGGGTTCATTCGGTTTCCGGAACCGGTTAACCCTTTTGAATTAAAAATTTTTAAGCGGAACGAGAAATTGGAATTGACTGAAAAGTTTTTGATAAAAGTAAATCCAAATTCAATTTATATTGAACCGTCCGAAAAAAATGATTACACTTTGCTGGAGATTGTAACCACCAAAGATTCGTTAACATACGATATACTATTTATTCCCGAAGGCTATACAAAGGATCAGCTCCCCGATTTTATTTCGGATTGTAATAAATTTTCCGGATTTTTATTTAAGTACGAACCATTTAAAGAATTAAAAGAACAGATTGCTATCAGAGCTCTATTAGTCCCCTCTCAGGAGTCAGGTACTGATAACCCCGGAAATTCCACTTTCAAAAATACAGTCTTAGGAAGCTCTTTCTATACTTTTGGCTCAGAACGTTACCTAATGACAACAGATTACTTCACAATCGGCAGGCTGTCCTCAGGATTTCCCGCTGATAAAATAGTGATTCTTGTTAATACCGAAAAGTACGGCGGCGGCGGCATCTATAACTTTTATTCAATATTTGCTGCCAGGAACCAATATGCAGAAAAAGTATTTATTCATGAACTTGGGCATGGTATTGCGGGTTTAGCAGATGAATATTTTGGAGATGAGGTGGCTTTTCCCGAACTTTACCCGGAAGGTATCGAACCCTGGGAAATTAATATCACCAGACTTATCGACTTTAAAAATAAATGGGAGAAATATATTGACCCCGGTACACCAATTCCAACTCCTGTGAGCGATGACACGAAGGAAATTAATGGGGTTTTTGAAGGAGGCGGCTATGCCGTAAAGGGTATATACAGATCAACTTTTAACAGTGTTATGAGATCGCTCTCATCGGCTTCCTATAATCCTGTTTCCTCAGAAGCAATTAAACAAATTATTCTTTTTACAGCACATTGATGCATCGTTGGAGCAATGGAACAAAAAAAAATATTCAGAACAATAGAGACGGTAGCTTCCAAAAAATTTGAAACAGATAAATCTATGTTGGTCACAGTTATTGACCAACTCGTCTCGATCGATTCAATTAACATAACAGGCGGAAGAGTCTGGCAGCTGCTTCCTGAAAAAAAAGCATATTCCTTAATTTATCAGACAGGAAATATCAGCAAAATCGACGATAATTTTCTGCTTTTCCTAAAGGATAACCCTGTACTTAAAAGAATAGTTAAAGAAAAAACAATTCTTGCTGATGAAACAAATAAGGCGCTAAGGAGCAAAGGTATTTTTAAATATTCTGCATCCGGAGTGGGCTCAAGAATTAAAATTAACCACGATGTTTATTATCAGTATCTTATTGCAGTTAACAGTGACCATGTGGACTCCGAACTCAGAGATACGCTTAATATTGTTGCCACAGTGCTCAGTTCAAAACTGCGGGAAAGGAAAATTTCTGATTCTCAAAAAACTCTGATGGCCGATATTGATTCAGCAAGACAATTGCAGAAAAGTCTGCTCCCGGAGCATGAATTTTCTTTTTATAATTATGACCTGTTTGGGGTAACCCTCCCTGCTGAAAATATCGGAGGAGATTTTTTTGATTACGTCAATATTGGCGAAGATGAGGACCGTGTTGGAATTGTGGTTGGCGATGCCGCTTCAAAAGGTCTTAGCGCAGCAGCTGAGGCCATGTACATTTCCGGTGCAATCAGAATGGCCAGCACATTTCAGATAAAGATTTCTCCATTTATGAACAGAATGAACCAGTTAGTTAATAAAATTTTCCGCGATATCAAATTCACTTCCCTTTTTTATGGTGAAATTTCGAAAGATAAAAAGGGGCTTTTTTTATATGCTAATGCCGGCCACAACCCCCCAATATTTTATACTGCCAAAGATAACTGTATCACTTATCTTCAACCAACGGGACCTCTGTTAGGGATTGCGCCAAAATCAAAATACGAAACTGATAGTATAAATTTTTCGACCGATGATGTTCTTGTGATTTTTTCAGACGGGATTGTTGATGCAGCTGATGGAAATTTTGATTTCTATGAAGAAAAACGACTCGAGAAAATAATACGCAAAACAAAACATCTCTCTCCAAAGAGTATTGCTCATGCAATAATTGATGATGTTTACAAATTCTCAACACCGAACAGCAAATACCAGGATGATAAAACTGTGGTTGTCATCAAAAGGAAGGAATTGTAATGAGCCTTGCAGATAAAATTGCTTCAGCCGGAGTTGTTGGAGCTGGAGGAGCTGGTTTCCCTACTCACATTAAAGCAAATTCCCATGTAGAATTTATCATTGCGAATGGTGCTGAATGTGAACCATTGCTACACAAAGATTATGAAATTATGCTTAATCATCCTGAAGAAATTGTCGCTGGTATGAAAATGATGTACGAGAGTGTCGGGGCCAGAAAGGGATATTTTGGAATTAAGGATAAAAACCACAAAGCAATTGAGGAAATATCAAAACATACATCAGGTACAAATATAGAAATGTGTGTACTGGGTGATTTTTACCCATCGGGTGATGAATATGAATTAGTTTATGAGGCAACAAAGCGTCTTATACCACCTCACGGAATTCCTCTCGATGTTGGGTGCGTAGTTAATAATGTTGAAACCTACTATAATATTTTTCAGGCATCTAAGGGTTTTCCTGTTACAGAAAAGTTCGTTTGTGTCACAGGTGCTGTAAAAAACCCGGCTTCTTTTTTTGTGCCGATTGGCACTTCATTTGCAGAATTGATAAAATTTGCTGGCGGAGCATCTGTGCCGGATTTTGGAATATTTATCAGTGGGCTCCTAATGGGTAAACTTACTTTTGACCCAAACGAAGTTGTGACCAAGACATGTGCTGGCATAATAGTGCTGCCGACCGATCATTATATGATCAGTAGAATGAACAGACCTCCTCAGAGTATGAACCGGATCGGGAAATCTGCCTGTGATCAATGCTCTTATTGTACTGAATTCTGTCCCCGATATTTGCTTGGGTATGACGTTCAACCTCATAAAGTAATGCGCTCACTTGTTTTCACTTCCTCCGGACAGGAATTGTGGAATCAATATGCAGACTTATGCTGTGCTTGTGGCTTGTGTTCTTTATATGCATGTCCCGAAGATTTGTACCCCCGTGAAGCCTGTGTACAAAGCAAAAATGAACTCCGAAAAAATAATATTCCTAAATATCAGCAACAGAAAGTTTTAAAAGTCCACCCTGTTAAAGAGGGACGACGAGTACCGCTCAAACAGTTAATGAAAAGGCTGAATGTTACCCAATATGAACGTCCTGCACCCTATAAAAAGGGATTTGAAGAGCCTGATTCTGTGAAAATATTTTTGAAACAACACACGGGCATTGCTGCGCTTAGTCTTGTTGAAATCGGGACCAAATTAAATAAGGGTGATCTTATTGGAAGGATTCCGGAAAACGCTCTCGGGGCAAATCTCCACTCACCTATTACCGGACAAGTTACACATGTGTCAGAAGATTTTATACGGATTCAAAAATAATCGAAAGGTTTGTAAATGCAGATGAATTCACTTGGTTTAATAGAAATGACAAGTATCGCGGCAGGCATGGAAGCTGCCGATATTATGTTGAAAACGTCAGAAGTACAATTGATCTTATCTAGAACGATATGTTCGGGCAAATATATGGTGCTTATCGGCGGTGATGTTGCTGCCGTCCAGGCTGCAGTGGATTCTGCAGCACAGACCTGTGATTATGCACTTATCGATACTTTTGTAATCCCTAACGTTCATCCGGATATTTTTCCTGCAATCTCCGGGCATTCGGGTGTTGATCATCTCGAATCATTAGGTATAATCGAATCTTTTTCGGTTGCTTCGCTGATTGAGGGCGCTGATGCCGCAGTTAAAGCTTCGAATGTGAAACTGATAGAAATCAGACTTGCAATGGCACTCGGAGGTAAAGCCTTTTGTACATTAACCGGCGAGGTGGCTGCTGTCAGAAGTGCAGTTGACGCCGGAGCTCATTTGATTTCTCAGAAGGGACTCCTGGTTAACAAAGTAGTCATTGCAAGCCCGCGTCCCGAACTACTCAGTGAGATGGTATAATCCAATGGAAAATAAAATTATTAAGCAATTAATTCGCGAAGCGGAGGAAGCTAAAAAGAATTCGTATTCGCCGTATTCCAATTTTAGGGTGGGCGCATCCTTAATTACGAAAGATGGAAGAATATTCCGAGGAACTAATGTGGAGAATGCTTCTTATGGGCTGGCTGTGTGTGCTGAACGAAATGCCATATTTACGGCCGTTGGACTCGGCTACAGAACTTTTGATGCAATAGCAATAGGTAGTGACCTAAATGACTATACTGCTCCCTGTGGAGCTTGTAGACAGGTTATTAACGAATTTGCTGACAGCAACACTAAGATAATTCTTTACAAGTCAGAAGCCGATTATAAGATCTATAACATTTCCGAATTACTTCCATTTAGCTTCGGCCCAGAAGCATTGGGAAAATAATCAAGAGGAACAATATGGAATTTATTCAGCATCTCAATCCAAAGGATACGGGTTGGATTGAAGTAATTACTGGTTGTATGTTCAGTGGCAAGACTGAGGAACTCATCAGAAGGTTAAGAAGGGCTGAAATAGCTAAACAGAATGTTGTAATCTTCAAACCGGAAATTGATAAGCGTTATTCCGACACTAAAATTGTTTCACATAACGAGCTTTCTCTTCCTTCAATTATGATAGGTTCAGCTTCCGAGATACTTGATAATTCAGAAAATGCACAGGTAATAGGAATTGATGAAGCTCAATTTTTTGATAGGACACTTCTCGATGTCTGCAATAAACTTGCAAACACAGGCAAGCGTGTTATAGTTGCAGGGCTGGACCAGGATTACAGAGGAATACCCTTTGAACCAATTCCTGAATTACTGGCAATTGCTGAATATATTACAAAAACACTTGCAATCTGTGTTGAATGCGGTAATCCAGCCGACAGAACGCAGCGAAAAATTGCATCCGCAGAACGAGTTTTGGTTGGTGCTGCAGATAGCTATGAAGCCAGATGCCGGAAATGCCACTATATTCCCGGCGAAGGAGGGTCTCATTAATGGATTTCATTGCCCTGCTAAGAGGTATTGGTGGAATAATTGTCCTCCTTGGAATTGCCTATCTTCTTTCTAATAATAAAAAGCGGATCAATTATAAGTTAATTATTAACGGTCTTCTTATTCAGATCACACTCGCGGTACTCATAATTAAAGGCGATGTTTTGGGTAAGATTTTTGCGCCCTTCGGCTGGTTTAAAGGAATATTCAGCGGGATTAGTTATTTCTTTGTCCTTGTGCTCAATTTTACAACTGAAGGGGCTAAATTTGTTTTTGGTGCCCTCGCGGTTGGTCCAGGAAATTCTGAAAGTATCGGAGTGTTTTTTGCATTTCAGGTTTTACCAACGATAATCTTCTTCTCCTCCCTGATGTCAATTCTGTATTATGCGGGGGTCATGCAGAAAATCGTCGGTTTTATGGCAAAAATTATGGTCAGAATTCTTGGAACAAGCGGAGCTGAATCATTATCATGTACCGCCAACATTTTTGTTGGACAGACAGAAGCTCCTCTAATGATCAAACCTTATCTTTCTACTATGACACGAAGCGAGATATTGACGATCATGATTGGTGGTATGGCAACGATTGCTGGCGGAGTGATGGCAGCTTATATTCAGATTTTAGGTGGATCTTTTGCAGAAACAATGGGATTAGAAATCAACGAAGCCAGGCACATCTTTGCCACTCATCTTTTAAGTGCAAGTGTCATGGCAGCACCAGCCGCTCTTATCATTTCAAAAATTCTTTTTCCTGAAACCAGTGAACCGGCGACTAAAGGAAAAGTAAGTGTAAATATCAGTAAATCAGGTTCAAATATAATCGAAGCTGCGGCAATCGGTGCAGGAGATGGCCTAAAACTTGCTGCAAATGTGGCAGGTATGCTTTTAGCATTCATTGCCCTTATTGCAATGACAAACTATTTCCTTGAATTAGCAGGAAATCTTGCGGGAATTAATGATTATTTAGTTTCCGAATACGGGAAGCCCTTAAATCTTCAGTTTATTTTGGGTTCTATTTTGCGTGTTCTTGCATTCCTTATTGGTGTACCTTGGGAAAGCAGTCTCCAGTTTGGAAGTTTGCTCGGTACAAAAATTGTGTTAAATGAATTTGTCGCTTATCTGGATATGGGAACTCTTATTGTATCCAAGCAGCTCGTTAACGATAAAACAATATTGATGGCAACCTATGCACTTTGTGGTTTTGCCAACTTCAGCTCAATCGCTATACAAATAGGTGGTCTGACTCCAATGGCACCGGAAAGGCGCGCTGATTTTGCATCTTTAGGAATAAAAGCCGTTATCGGAGGAACATTAGCAACACTTATGACGGCAACTATCGCAGGAGTATTATTCTGAAATGAATTTGCATGATTATTCTGCTCAATTAGAGAACAGTTTCTATAAACTTAGAGATTTTGATCTGAAAACTGCTATCATCCTCGGTAGCGGTTTAAATCAGTTTGGTACTGACCTGCCTCTGCTTTACTCAATTGATACTGCTGATTATGATTTTATGCCAGTATCTACTGTTGAGGGACATAACAGCACTATCGAAGTCAGATCCATTTCAGATAAACCATTTCTTCTTTTTCGGGGAAGATTCCACTTTTACGAAGGTTATGATATTTTGCAATGCCTCACTCCTGTCATTATTGCAAAAATTGCAAATATTAGCAACCTCATGGCGACTAATGCTGCAGGTGGAGTTAATCCTTATTTTAAGCCCGGCGATCTGATGATTATTAATTCGTTCAACTCCTTTAATATTAGGAAGGAACTCTCTGACGCATTGCAAGATATTAAAACTGTTGATACCTACCTAGATTACCCTGCTCCGGAATTAATTGAAAAGTTACTTGAAACATCTTCAGAAACAGGGATTTTACTAAAAGAAGGGTTATATTGGTACAATAAGGGGCCTGCTTACGAAACGCCTGCGGAAATCAAAATGATTTCAAAACTTGGATACGATGCTGTTGGTATGTCAACAGTTCATGAAATCTATTTTGCTGCACTATCGGGTATTTCTTCTATTGCAATCTCTTGTATAACAAATTATGCTGCCGGTTTAACTGATCAAAAACTTGCTCATTCTGAGGTAGTTGAAACTGCCGACCTAATAAGAACTAAATTTGAAACTCTTATAAGCAGTTTTATTCTGAAAACAGCGTAAATTATTAAAGATTTTTGATGACAGCCAAAACTGAAGCCGCCGATATAATAGCTGTTTCTGAGCGAAGACGGTTTCCTGTCAGTCGGATTGGTGAATGGCCCTTCAGTTCAGTAATTTCTCTTTCGGAAAAGCCGCCTTCTGGTCCAAATACAAAAACATATTCTTCACTCAAGTCAATTTCCTTTGCAAATGAGAGAAATTCCTGAGCCCCTCTCTGATCAAATAATCCTACTGAGGCTCCTTTGAAGTTCTGCACTCTTAATTGTTTGTCGAATGAAATTATTGGAAGATAGTATCTAAGTGATTGTTTCATGGCCGCAAGGGCAATTTTATTAATTCTTTCCAAATTAACTGTCTTTTTTACTGAACGGTCAGAGGCGTAAAGCACTATCCGTGTAAATCCAAGTTCAACCAGCTTTTCCACTGCAGTTTCAAGTCGGTCTGATAAACGCAGGATGGGAATCCAGAACTGAATATTTTTCGAGAGGTTTTCCCTTGTTTTAAATGAGATGATCTTTATTTCAGAATTGCGTCTATCAAGTTTTTCAATAATAGCCTCTGCTATTAAACCTGACCCATTACAAATATTGATGCCATCTCCCGCACACATTCTTAATACTTTGCTTAGGTGTTCAAATTCTGCCCCCTCAAGAGTTAAGGATTTATCACTTATTGAGAAATCTCCATAAAATAATTCTGTATCAGAAAGAAAATCCTGTGCCAATTATCATCTCCGGGTTCATAAATTCATCAAATGCGTATTCAAATCTCAGTGCATTATACGGAAGTACAAGCACTGTAATTCCAAACCCCCAGCCTGAAAGCACTGAGTCAATATCGAATTTAAATCCATGATTGTATGTAAAACCATGGTCGGAAAACACGCTAAGATAAAACCCGATTCGTGCACTGGTAAGCTTCTGTGGGATAACCGGAAGATCAAGACTCAGATTCCATTCATCAATAATCGGGATACCAAACTCAAAAGAACCAAGAATAAGATTATCGCCTTCCTTTTCGGTGAATCTATGTCCCCGGACATATTCATCAAATCCTAAATATGATTTATCATAAAAAGGGACTAATTTACCGAAAGTTGACCTATGCAATAAACGCCATTTTGCAGTTATCGACTCAAAAACTTTTCTGTATTCCCTAAAATCAATGTTAAAAATATTGTAATTTATTCGGTTGAGACCAAAACCTTTATGAAAAAAGTCCACTTTCGAATAAATTCCGTTTCGTGGAAATTGAACGAGATCACGGGAATCAAATAAATAGCCCAATCCTACCATGATTGCTTTATCAATATTACTGCCTGAAGCAGTAATTCCGGGACCGGTTGAAAATTCTGTTTGATAACACGAATAATTCAAAACAACTGATATAGAATTGAAAAGATTCAGTCTTTTTCCGGCACCAATCCCGAAAAAAAGAACCTCGTAATCAAATTCTTCTCCAGTAATTGTTTCAGCGATTAAACTTCTATTTGCCGTCCTGCCTTTAAGAAACTCTGATTGAAAAAAAATATTCTGCCCACGCTCGCCTATCTCGGGATTTACATAAAGCAGATAATAACTTGGGTCATAACCAAAAGTGGTAATAGCTCTCAAACTTTCATTTCTTCCACGGAAATTCTTTATAAGCAGATTAATCCCATAGGAAGAATTCCGCAATCCGTTCTCTCTTAGTTTTATGAAAGGTATTGGATATATATACCATGATTCTTTAACATCGATCACTGCAATAAATAAATTATCAGCCTGCCGAACTAAAATATTAACGTAATTAAAAAGTCCTAAACTGAATACCCTTTCTTTATTGAACTGAATTATGTTTGCATCAATTTCATCGCCTGCGATAAAAGTTAATTCTCTCAGAATAATAAAATCCTCAGTCTGATCATTTCCAAGAATCATTATTGAGTCAATCCGAATTGTTGTTTCACTTGATAATATGAGAGAGTCACCGGGAGAATATGCAAGAACCGGTGCAATAAAGAAAGAAAGAAAAACAAGAGTTAGTAAAATATTCCGCATCAGCAAGAGCAATTAATAACAACAGAAACTATGAGAAATTTTTATGCAGGTATCCTGGACCACTTCCATACCAGCTTCTGAGAAAACCCTGGCTGCGGTTTCGTTTCTGATCCCAAGCTGCAGCCAAACGCAGTGCGGTTTGATTGTTAAAATATCCGGAACCAATTCCGGGATATCTTCAGATTTTCTAAAAACATCCACAATATCTATTTTTTCTGGAATCTGAAGGAGTGAGGTATATACTTCAATCCCCGGGATTTCAGGACGGGCAGGGTTAACCCCAAATATTTTATAACCCGCCATTATAAGATATTCTGTAATTTGTCGGCTCGTATTATAAGGAAATCGCGATAGTCCAACTACCGCGATTACCTTTGATTTTTTTAATATTTCGCACTGTTCATCAATTGTCATGCTTCTGTTTCAGCATACTGAGAAATTGGAAGACAGGAGCACATGAGGTTCCTGTCACCGTACGCATTGTCAACTCTCGAAACCGAAGGCCAGAACTTTGATTCAACCACCCAAGGCAAAGGAAAGGATGCTCTTTTACGAGAATAACCGTGATTCCAATCGTCAGCAAGAACACTTTCAGCAGTATGAGGAGCATTTTTAAGCATATTGTCATTTTTATCCAAAGAACCGTCCTCAATCTCCATAATTTCTTTACGAATACTTATCATGGCATCACAAAACCGATCTAATTCACTCTTGGATTCACTTTCGGTTGGTTCAATCATTATTGTGCCGGCAACCGGGAAAGACACAGTGGGAGCATGATAACCATAGTCCATAAGTCTTTTTGCAACATCTTCCGCTTCAATATTCGCTGAATGTTTAAACTCCCGTAAATCAAAAATCATTTCATGAGCAACATGACCGTTTTTTCCAGTATAGAGTGTCTTATATTTTCCTTCAAGTTTCTTCTTAATATAATTTGCATTAAG